>Ga0066603_10000765_pt1 | contig 23637 bp, 17 predicted proteins | sample Higcelweek8metaG_FD_59482 | JGI IMG/M metagenome (GOLD analysis project Ga0066603, IMG submission 59482) | Freshwater pond sediment microbial communities from the University of Edinburgh, under environmental carbon perturbations - High... | ecosystem: Environmental > Aquatic > Freshwater > Pond...
GCACGGTGTGGAGCGGGGGAAAAGCCTGAGATGATATCAGAGGCTTACCTATCGCTATCATCCTTCGGAGAGACACAGACTGCGATTGAACTAGCACCAGAAGGAACAGGGTATCGTGCCAAAACAAGATTTGCCAAGTTCTTCAATTTGCCAGAGTTAATTTCGCTTTTCAAGGAAAGTGCTGATATTCAGACCCCAGATATGTTAAAACTTCCAGTACCGGAAGCTGAATATGAAAATGTGGTATTAAAGCCAAGTGATTATCAAAAAAATATGGTAACATCCCTTGCAGATCGAGCAGAAGCAGTCCGTAATCGCATGGTGCAGCCGAATGAAGATAACATGCTGAAAATCACAAATGATGGTAGAAAATTGGCACTGGATCAACGACTCATCAATGCTATGTTACCAGATAATGATTGTTCCAAAGCATTAGCGTGTGTCGATAAAGCATATGAAATCTGGGATAAAACAAAAGAGCAAAAGTCAGCGCAGCTGATTTTTTGTGATTTGTCCACACCAAAGAACGATGGATCTTTTAATGTATATGAAGATATCAGAAATAAATTAGTGGAAAAGGGAGTGCCTGACAACGAGGTGGCATTTATACATGAAGCAAATACAGAAATAAGAAAAGCGGAGCTGTTCGCAAAGGTTAGAAGTGGACAGGTTCGTTTTTTGTTAGGCTCTACAGCAAAAATGGGTGCTGGAACTAATGTCCAGGATAAATTAATTGCATTGCATCACATGGATGTACCATGGAGACCTTCTGATATTGAACAACAAGAAGGACGTATTTTGAGACAAGGAAATAGCAACTCTAAGGTTAATATTTTTCGTTATGTAACAGAAGGAACATTTGACAGCTATTCTTGGCAGTTGATTGAGAACAAGCAGAAGTTCATTGGTCAGATTATGACAAGTAAAAGTCCTGTTAGAAGTTGTGAAGATATTGATGAATCGGCGTTATCTTACGCTGAGGTAAAAGCACTTGCAACAGGAAATCCATATATTAAAGAGAAGATGGATTTAGATATTCAGGTATCAAAATTGAAGCTCTTAAAAGCGAACCATACTAGTCAGAAATATCGATTGGAGGACAATATTGCAAAGCATTATCCACAGCAGATCGCAGCGCTGAAAGAACGCATTGAGGGAATGAAACAGGATATTGCAACTTATAAGCAGAATAAGTCTTTTGATAGCGAAGTCTTTTTTATGAAAATAGGAACTGTGCAGTATACCGATAAAAAGGAAGCAGGTGTTGCACTCGTTGCAATGTGCAAAGAAATGACAACAACCAATACCCAAATACCGATTGGTGAATTTATGGGAATGAAGTTGGCAGTGGGATTTGATTCTTTTAACCATAAATTTGTTATGAATGTAAAAGGGCAGATTAGCCATAATCTGGAGCTTGGCGCTGATCCTCTTGGTAACATTACGAGAATTAGTAATACTCTGGATGCCATGCAAGAGCAGTATGAGGATAGCCTGCAGAAATTAGGAAATGTAGAAAAACAGCTTGAAAATGCAAAGATAGAGGTTACAAAACCATTTGCACAAGAAACAGATCTTGCAGATAAGTTTCAACGATTATCAGAACTGAATTCACTACTCAATATGGATGAAAAAGGGAATGAAGGTATTGATATGGATGACAGTGAGGTGGCAGAACCTAAGAAAGTGGAAAAGGTTATAGAGAAACCATTAGACAGGAACTCCCTGAAAGAGAAGCTGGAAGTTATGAAGGAAAAGGCCAGTGGTGTTGGAATTCCAAAGGAAGAAGCAAATAAATTTAATACACAAGAAATGGCAATGTAGTTATTTCTATTTTAGAGGGGCTTTCAGTGATGATTGTCCCTTTGCTATTGGAGGAAAGTGTGAAAGATAAGTCTTTTACACGCATTTTATATCTGCGACAAAAAGTTGCGGGTTATGAGGAAAGGTATGGTTATGAACATGGAAGAAAATAAATTAAATAATTTGAATGGCAGACTTCAGGAGGATATGAATACAGAAGCACAATTTTTATTTGGAAAACAGGATAAGTTCGGTATCTATCAGTTAAAAGATGATGAAGCAATGCGTGATTATCGTTTTGAAAGTATAGAGCATTTGCAGAGACGAGGATTGGAAGTAGATAAGGAGCATTATGATTTGATTTATATAGGAGAACTAAACGATAAAACTTCACTTGATGGAATCTATGAGCAATTTAATATTGATAGACCAGATGATTTTACCGGGCATTCTTTATCGGTTAGCGATTTGATTGTACTGCACAAGGATGGAGAAAACACTGCTCATTTTGTAGATCGTTTTAGATTTACAGAGATTGATAACTTTTTGGAAAAAGAAAATACGTTGAAAGAGGAAAAGGTGAAAGTAACACTTACGGTTGCCGAATGTGGAGAATTTCATAATCTGGGAGAATTTCATGAAGGAATTGCTACCGTGGAGGAAGCACTTGTGATTTTTAACTCTATTCCACCGGAGCGTATGCATGGTATTCCTGCGATTGGTATTCATTTCCATACGGAAGGAACAGAAGAATATGAAGATATCGAACTGAATCTTTTAAGTGGAAGAACGATTGATTTGGATAATCTTAATTATGTATCTGATATTCGCAGGAATCCGGAGGCAATGGATAAAATTGCAGAGCTAATAGCAAAAGTGCCTGATGCGCAAATCTATGGAGTTATTCCACCACAGATAGAGGATAAAATACAAGAATATCGTTATGCTGGCATGAGTGAAGCAGAACAGCTTGCAGATAGAATAGACCAGTTCACGAAAGAATATGATCCCTATGAGTACGCTGATGAAGTTCCAGATAGGGAAGTTCATCTGCAGCAACTGGTTTCTGATATTGAACAAGGCGAAGCAGGGTATGTAGCTAATTATTTACAAAATGTAATTAAGGAATCAGCAGACCAGACGGACTTAAAGATCGCGAAGGAACTTGCAGATAAATTGAAGGATTACAAGCCTTTAGCAAAGGTAGAGGAACTTGAAGAGCAGAATTATAACATGATTGATAATGTGTTAAATAATGGCTGTGAGATAATTAATAAAAGGGAGGAAAAACAGCTAGGGAACCTCTCGCTGAAAGAACGGTTAGAAAAAAAGAAGAAAAAAATAGCAATTAAACAATTGAAAGAAAAGCCAGAAATGGAAAACTTCAAAGGGCAGCAGAGGGAGATATAGGGACGTGATTGATCTTACAGTAGAAGAAAAGAAAGGGTGCATTACTGTTGATGAAGTAAGGGCGCAGTTGGAGGAATTAGAAGGAAAAGAATTTATTCTAACGATTCCATGTGGTGATTTTAGTGAGTAAAGCCAAGCCATACAAATTACCCCAAGTGGAAATTCGTATGGTTAAAACGACTCCTCCACTTCTTAGTGCAGAACCAATTTCAAGTCCAGAAGCTGCAGTTAGGGCATTAGCAGATATCGTTAGAGACTACGATCGAGAAGTTGTAGCATGTGTGACATTTTCTGCAAGTATGCATCCAATAAATATGTCAATCATTTCCAAGGGGATATTAAATCAATCATTGATACATCCAAGAGAAGTACTAAAAACAGCCATTTTATCCAATGCAAATAGCATTATGCTTTTTCATACACATCCATCTGGCTCATTGAATCCTTCAAGAGAAGATATTGCCATGACAGACCAACTACAAAAGGCGTGTACACTCATGAATATTCCAATGATGGACCATATTATCCTGGGAAGAGGAAATCAGTACTATTCTTTTCGGGAAAAAGATATACTACCAATGAATAAAGTGGTGTACGCTACGAAACTAGACGATATTAATTTGAAGGTAGCAGAAAAACAATCAGTGGGAAAACGGTTACGAGAGAAAAAAGAAATTGTAGAAGGAAATTCGGTATCTAAGGAAAAAGTGAATACTCAGAATAAAAAGGAACAATAAGTAGGAATATATAAGATTTCGGGGAAAATATGAAGGACTGTTGCTTGGCAATGGTCTTTTTTGTTTGAATTGTAATAAAAATTGCAATAATATTACGAAAAAATTGATATTATGTAAATAAAAGATTATAATAAATTTGTTTACTGAGGGGGATGCTATGGAATATACATGCACGAAAGTAGAAACAAAAAAATTAAAAAGAATTGAACGGAAAACGAGAATAGAAAGTATTGTAACAGTATCGAATAGAAATGAATTACCACAAGAAGAGCATCTGCGTCTTCTTAATTTGAATGATGAAAATTGTGAATATATCGAATTGTGACAATGGGAAGGTCAACTGAATGTTGGCTTTTTTTGTATTGATATAATGGAGATTATTGCGTATAAGAATTATGTGTTTATTGTGACAATGAGAAGTGCATAAATTTAGATGAAAGTAAGTGGTGTGAAATATTGAAAATTTTAATAGTGGTATAGGGTAATCTTTTCCAAACAACATTTGTCAAAGAATTACACTTATTTAAAAATAATTTTAAAATTCAATTTGCGAAAGGAATATTATTATGAAGCTAGAAACACTTAAAATTAGAAATTATCGTCAATTTAATAAGACTATTATAAACTTTGATGATGAATTAACAGTATTTGCAGGTGCAAATAACAGTGGAAAGACATCAATTATTGAACTTTTCAAGAGGCTATTCAATGATAAAAATTTTACTAAAGAAGATATTGCATCCGATCATTTTAACACACTGAAAGATAGATTTCTTAAAATAATATTAGAAATTCTAAAAAATGAACAGGATGAGATGAATTTTAGAGAACAGGTTAAACACTTTTTTGGGGTAGATAATAATGACGAATTCATTGCAATTAATATAGAAATCGAAATTTCATATGAAAAAACGGAGAGCATTTCGTTATTTTCTGATTATTTAATGGAATTAGGAGATGACTGCACAAGCTTTTACTTTGTTTTTAATTACGAAGTAGATCTCAACGAGTTAACAAATAAATTATCGAACAATGCAATTGAGATTCTTGAAAGGCAAAGAGAAATAGTAGATCTAAAAAAATCAAGTAGAAGTAAAGCAAATAAAGAGTTACGAATTATTAAACAGAATGAACTCATTCATTATTTAGAAGAAGTGTTTTTATCATCGCTATCAGGAATGGTTTACTTTACTGATAAATATTTTCAAAATGAAACAAGTATTACAATTTCTGCATTTCAATCACTTTTTAATTATAACTATTTGAAAGCAACACGTTTGTTAAATGATGAAAAAAGTGATAATTATTTCTCAATTAGTAAAGAGCTTCTTGATCATTTTCAATTAAGTGATGACTGGAATGGTTTTAAATCTCAAATTATCGCTCATATTAAAAGTGGTTTAAAAGGCGAAAAGCTTAATGAAAAAATAAGAAAACATTCTTTAGATAGTGCTCAAGCAACGTTAGATAGAATTGAAAAATATTTTGATTATAATAAAGGTGAATTTTCACTACAGACTGATATATCCGATGACTTATTAATGGATTTTCTAAAATCAACCCTTAAGACTTATTATGAGTATTCAGGAGGAGCTAAATTACAAGAATTCTCTCAAGGTCTTGGAATTAGCAATCTCATTTTTATGTGTTTGAAAGTTGAAGGTTTTATGAAACGATATAAAAATGATGTAGTCAATATATTTGTTATTGAAGAACCAGAAGCACATATGCATCCTCAAATGGAAAGACTATTAGTAAAGTTTGTAACTGAGTTATTATCCTCAGAAAGTAGCAAAAAAATTCAAGGTTGTATTACAACTCATTCAAATGAAATAGTTAAAAATTCATCACTAAGAAGTATTAGAGTTTTAAGAATAAACGATCAACTTTCTAGTTCCGTGTATGATTTAAACGCTTTTAATAATTCTCTTGAAACAGAAGAAAAGCGTCAATTTTTTTCATTCCTCTTTTCAATCAATTATTCTGATTTGGTTTTTGCGAACAAAATAATAATGTATGAGGGTGATACGGAAAAATTATACATTGAAAAACTTTTGACCGATGTTGATTTTGAAAAACTTGCAAATCAATATATCTCATTCGTTCAAGTGGGTGGCGCATATACCCATTGGTATAGAAGTTTAATTTACTTTTTACAAATTAAAACACTAATTATAACAGATATTGATTATGATAAAAGCTTAACAGATATTGATAAGATTAGAATTAGCTCTAAACTGACAAATGGTGGCTTAATAAAGTATTACAAAGATTATATGATACGAAATATTATTAAAGACGATATAATAAATTATTGTGAAGCAAAATGTAGAAAGCAAATAGATAACTGCCTATATAAAAAAAGCGAGCTTGAGAAATTAAATATGATTCAAGAGGATTTAAGAAAAAAACCATGTTCGAAAATAAAAAGACCAGATTATTCGAAGCTAAAAAAAATAACTGTGAACGATATTTATTCTTGGCAGCAATCTGATATTAATGAAATGTTGAAAATTGTAACACAAGGTGATAGTGACGGGCATTCAAGAACATTGGAAGAAGCAATGCTATGTAAATTATTAAATATTACTGTGGAAACCAAACAAGATTCAATATGGTGGATACAAAAAACAGATGATTTTAAAATAAAAATATCTATTCCAAATAAGAAGAAAACAATGTCTGTTAGAGATATTGTTATTGAAAACAAAGATAAAAAAACTGATTTTATGTATTCGATTATTTTATCTAGTCAGCATATGGCTGCTCTTCCAAATTATATAAAAAGAGGATTGGAGTGGTTAAAATGAAAAATATGTTTTTATTAAATGCTCCTGCAGGTAGTGGAAAAACTACATATATTGAAAATTCCGTAATTTCATTTGTAGAAAAATATCCATATCGGAAAATACTATGTATCACTTATACAAATAGAGCAAAAGATGAGCTTGAAGGAAGAGTCAAAAATAAGAATGTTACTGTTGAAACCATACATGCTTTTTTGCCAAGCTTTATTTTTCCGTACAGATCAAAAAATGAAGTATTAGATCTATATTTTAATCTTTTCAAACCAAAATTAGAAAAGTTAATTTCAAAAGGTGATGAAGAATTAAAAAATGTAAAATATAAGGAAAGATATGGCGATCTCAGTCTTCCAACTATTAGACAAAATATTTCCGAGATATTATACAATGAACAAACATTTAGTGCATATTATTATGGACGACTTTCCCACGATGACATTATACTTTTTGCTCGAACAATGTTTGAAAAATTTCCGGTTTTACGAAAACGATTATCTGATAAGTATTCATATGTTTTCATCGATGAGTATCAAGATGCCTCTAGTAATGTTTTGCATATTTTTTTTCAAACACTTAAGGATACAAATTCACAATTGTATTTATTGGGTGATAAGATGCAAGAAATATTTGACAACTATGATGGATCTTTTAATGAGTTATTAAAAAACTTCGATCAGAGTAAGAATTTAGTGAAAAATTATAGATGTCAAAAAAAAATAGTCAATGTATTAAATAATATCTATAATGATGATAAATATAAACAAGAACCTAACTTTCTATTTGAAAATGTAACTCCAAAGCTTATTTTGGATGATTTTTCTAATACAGAAAATATATCGAAATATAGTTCATTTATGCAACTGTTCATTTTCAATAGGAGTCGTTTTGAAAAAATTGGTGCTAAAGAACTTTATGAAACTATTTCATCTATGAGTGAATATAAATTTCCATCAAAATACTCAGTTGCGGATGTTTTGCTTGATAAGTCAGTTGATAATCCTGATAAGTTATTTCGCCTTCTTTTTTCCATATGTGACTTGATAAATTTATATGAAAAAGCTTCATTTGGGTGTGCAATTCAACTTGTGAAAAGAAAGAAACAAATTTTTAATCAGGAACTTGTTGTATTAAATACTCATGATGACAAACTGAGATTTTTAAGTAAAACGGAGGAACTTCTATGTAAATGTAGAATAAATTCAATTACAATAATTGAATTATGTAATTATCTTGTTGAAAATGGTTATTGTCAGAATAAACCATTTACTTTTTTAACCGAAAGTGGTGAATATAATGAGGTAATCAAGGTTCCATTTGAGCAAGTAATGATTATATATAAATACATGGATAATCAACATGTTTCCACGCAACACGGTGTAAAAGGAGAGGGACATGACAATGTTTGTTTTATTGCAGAAGACTCTAATTCACAACCAATAACTCACATGTATAGTTTTTTTGAATTATATGCAAGACATAATATTAATCTGACAGATTTTCAATTTTACTATTATGACTATAATTCAACATGTAAATGTGTGGATTTATCATTTGTTGCGCCTGCTGATATTTTTAAAGATCATAAAGAATATTATATTAATGCGGCTAACGAAATTGTAATACAATATAGCAATAACGTATATTTTGATTTTTGCGAGAAAGAAACATATGAAAAATTTCTAAATAATCCAAATTCAACAAATGCAAAAAAATGTTTTAAGACAACTAGTACAAAGGGAACTTTATGGGCGTATAAATTATTTTATGTTGGATGCTCACGTGCAAAAAAAGAACTGGTTGTTTTAATGGACAAATCTAAGGTTCACTCATTTAGGGAGCAATTGATTGCAAAGATGTCAGCAATAGGTTTCGAAGTTGAGTAATTTCAAATTTCCTTTGATTTTAGAATAATAACTCATGAAAATGTACTTTCGAGTATAAAGGAAATAGAAATTATCAGAAGTTTGGACAATTTATTTGTTTAAGTTGAAAAAATGAAGCGTGTGTAATGGGATTTTGAATGTGTAAAACCTTTATTTAATAGATAAAATGTCTGTTTGCGTGAATGTTGAGAGTATCCAAGTAGCAAAATGGTTTAAAAAGGATAAGGAAAGAAGAATATGTAGATAAAAGTTAATGTATGTGACTATAAATTAAAAGAATAAATAATTTATAGTTAGATATTAAATTAATAATATCCAACTATAAATTTTGTGATATAATTATACGGATTAATTGGTGTATGAAAGAGCAAGGTGATAGGAATGGGATTTGAAGTTTTTCTTAATGACTACTATGATTTATTAAAACTTATGCATGATAATGAAGCTGTTGTATTGGATAAAAAAGTCATACCATTAACACAGATTCAAATAGCAAATTCACTTAATTATAGCAAAATGAAGGTGAATTCTATGTTTGGTATTTTACAGAAAGAGGGATTTATAGAACAGCAAATGCGTGGCAAGTACGTTTTAACGGATAAGGCAGAAACTATAATTAATACAATTGAGGTTGCTAATAAAAAGATAGTAGTGAAATAGAGTAGGAGAATTTATATATGAGTATAGAACGATTGAAACGATTGATTGTACAATATAAAAAAAGTATGCAATATTATCACGAAACAAAAAATGCATATAATGAACAATCCTGTCGTGATGAATATATCAGTCCTTTACTTGAGTGTTTTGGTTGGGATGTGCATAATTCAAAAGGAACTTTGCCTCAATATAAAGAAGTTGTTGTAGAAAAATTTGCTAATAGCATTGAGAGACCAGATTATACGTTGACTTTAAATGGTATCTCTAAAATGTTTGTAGAAGCAAAAAAACCAAGTGTTAATATCACAGTTGAATTGCAACCAGCTATGCAGGCTAGAAAATATGGTTGGAATGCAAAACATAAACTTGCAATTTTAACCAATTTTGAAAATTTGCTTATATATGACACTACAAATAAACCCCAAAATAATGATGGTGTGAATACATCATTATATCGTAAATATAATTTTGATGATTATGAGAAAAAATATCAAGAAATTTACGATCTGATTTCTCGTGAAAATGTTTATAGCGGAAAATATGATGAATTCGTAGATACTAATTTTCAAGATAAAAATAGATTTCATACAGAAGTAGACGATACTTTTTTAGAGCAAATAAATGAATGGCGTTTAAAACTAGGAAGACATTTGTATTCTATGGATATAAGATATAAAGACATTGATGTATTAAATGATATAGTGCAGGCATTTATTAATCAGATCGTATTCTTGAGAATCTGTGAAGATAGAAAATTACCTTTATATGTGAATTTAAGAGAAATATCAAAGGACAAGGCAGAATTACAAGAATCATTAATGAAGTTGTTTAAAGAAGCGGACAAACGATATAATTCGGGAATGTTTAAAGGCGATAATGTTATATTGGATTTGAATAACGATATAATATTTGAAATTATAGTATCACTGTACTATCCTCAGACACCATATTTGTTTAATATTATTGAGCCAAGTATATTGGGAAAAATTTACGAGACTTTTTTGACGGAATGTTTGATTGTAAAAGACGGAAATGTTGAATTAGCCCAGAAGAATGAATATAAATATAAATCCGTTGTAAGCACTTCAACAGAAATTGTTAAATATATGGTAAAGAATACACTAGAGCATATTTGCAAAGATATGAAACCACTAGAACTTCTTGAATTAAGAGTTGTTGACATTGCATGTGGTTCTGGAATTTTCTTAGAGGAAGCCTATCAGTATTTGGTGGATTGCTGTACACAGTGGTATATTGTTAATCAGCCAGAATATTTGTTGGAAATGAGCAACGGAAAATTAAAATTACCAATGAACGATAAGAAAAGAATTTTAACCAATTGCATCTATGGAGTAGATATAGATGTTCATGCTGTAGAAGTAAGCAAATTTTCATTGCTATTAAAATTTATTGAAGATGAGACAGAGCCATCGGTTCAAGATATAATACCGATATTGCCAGATTTGGGAAATAATATAAAACATGGAAATTCATTAATTACGGATTCTGACTTGGAAAATACTGGTGTATCAACAAAGGAACTATTAGAAATCGTACCATTTAATTGGAACGATATTAATAATGGAAAAAAGTTTGACGTAGTACTAGGAAATCCACCATATGTGAAGACGGAAGATATGCATTCATTGGCAAACGCATTAGAATTTGGAATATATAAGGGCAAATACCATAGTGCATACAAACAATTTGATAAATACTTTTTATTTGTTGAAAAAGCAATGGATATTCTTAAGAACTCAGGTGTATTTTGCTACATAGTTCCAAATAAATTTTATAAAATATCAGCAGGCCGGGAATTGAGAAAATTGCTTTGTAAAAATATAAGTAAGCTAGATGATTTTGGAGATCTACAACTGTTCCCTGATAAAACCATATATAGTTCAATAGTAACAGTGAAAAAACATGAGGTTTCAGAGATGGAATATTCACACGTTGAATCTATAACATCGCTTTGGTTAGGAGAAAAGCAGGATAGTATAAAGATTAAAACTTCAAAGCTTAATCAGGATCCATGGAGTCTTTCAACAGATATTGAATTTTTGAAAATAGTTAATGCAATGAAAGAAAATTCTATTAGTTTAGCAGATGTTGCAAACATATTTAATGGAATCCAGACAAGTGCTGAGTGTGCAGTAAAATTCTCTGATAAGAAAGAAGTATATTGGTTTGATGAATCAAGTGTTTTGTCAGAGAATGAAGAAATTGTAATAGTCAGAAAATATGATAAAGAGTATCATATTGAAAAAAGTATATTAAGACCATATTTTAAGCCGACTAAAAAAAATGAAAAGGGAATGAAAACATATTCACTTTTACAAACTAATAAGAGAATCATTTTTCCATATGATAAACAGGGGAAATTGATTGACATAGATACTATGAAAGATAAGTATGCTGGTACATATCAATATTTGGAAAATTGTTATGATCGTCTAGTTCCGAAATGTTTAAACAATGGAATTGGTAGAGATATTTCAGATGTAACAGAGAATACATGGTATAAGTATGGACGAACACAAGCTTTAAAGGTATTTATTGATACACCAAAGCTTATTGTACGTGTATTAAGCAAAGAACCAATGTTTGCATATGATAATAGTGACATGCTAATTGCATCAGGCGGAACTGCTGGTTACTGTGCAATTAGTGAACAGAAAGATAGCAAATATGAATTAGAATATGTTCAAGCCTGGCTAGCACATCCATATACTGAAAAGATATTTCAAATTAGAGGTAGTGATTTTGAAAACGGCTTCACGGCAAGAGGTACATTTTTGTTAAAAAAATTGCCGTTTATAGCTATTGATTTTAATGATTCAAGACAAAAGGATATATATGAATCAGTTGTTGCAAATACTCGAAAAATATATAAACTTAATTTAGATATGAAAGCTAAAATGGATAAAGCAACTTTAGGCATTCTTGAAAAGGAAAAAAATAGGCTGATAAAGCAGATAGAAGATTCTATCACGAAAGTATATCAGCAGAATTTTAGGTGATATTATGATTTTAAAGGAAAATAGTTCTGAGCAAAAATTAAGGGGAGCTTATTATACACCGTTGCCTTTGGCTGAAATGATGGTGGATTTATTCAAAGGGGATAGGTCTATTAAAAATGTATTGGAACCAAGCTGTGGAGATGGTGTATTTGTTGATGGGATTATAAAAACAGGCTTCATTAATAGTATTGATTCAGTTACAGCAATTGAAATTGATAAAGATGAATCTAAAAAGTTAAAGAAGAGTTTAGAATTAGAGAAAAAAGTAAATGTATTAAATAAGGATTTTTTTAAATTTTATAAAACAAATTCAGAAAAGAAAAAGTATGATTTAATACTTGGAAATCCGCCATACATACGCTATCAGTATTTGGATGAAGAACAGAGAAATGTAATGTCAGCTATTTTAACGACACACAATATGAAAGCAAATAAACTTGTTAATACTTGGGTTGGGTTTATTGTAGCTTGCGTTCATATGTTAAGTGAAAGTGGAAAAATTGCATTTGTAATCCCAGCTGAAATACTACAAGTTGCATATGCGGAAGATTTGAGATTATTTTTAGTTAATTCGCTGTCTAAAATTACATTAATAACATTTGAAGAACTTGTTTTTCCGGATATCGAACAAGAAATCGTGGTGTTTATTGGCGAAAAAGGAGAACCGGAAAAGGGTATTAGAATTATAGAATTAAATAATCTAGATGATTTAGAATCATTTAATATTAATACCAATGGGTTTCAACAATTTCAGCATGTATATGAGAAATGGACAAAGTATTTTACTGATAGTAAAGAAAACGACTTGATACGATCGATAAAAAATGATAAAAGATTTCAAAAATTATCAGATACAGCATTGATAAATGTTGGAATCACAACAGGTAATAATAAATATTTCTCGATAAATAAAGAGCAAGTTGAACAATATGATTTGCAAAAAGTGGTCCGTCCGCTTATTGGAAGAAGCTCACATGCACATAGTATTTATTTTGAAAAGAAGGATTGGCTTGTTAATGTAAAGAAGAAAAAAGCAGCTTATTTGATTGATTTTCCGGATTCAAAATTCGAGGATTATCCTAAGAAACAGAAGGAATATATAAAACTTGGCGAAAAGAATAAGGAAAATATCGGATATAAATGTTCTATACGTGACAGATGGTATAGAATCCCATCTATTTGGGTACCAGATGCATTCTTTCTAAGAAGAAATAATTTATATCCTAAATTTGTACTAAATAGATGCAATGCTGTATCAACAGATACAATGCATAGAATGAAATTCAATGAAGGTATTGAACCAGAGCGCATAGCAGTGTCATATTATAACAGTATTTCATTTGCATTTACAGAATTATGTGGACGAAGTTATGGCGGTGGTGTTCTTGAAATCTTACCAGGTGAAGTTGGAAATGTTGTAATACCAAAGATTGATAATGTTCCAATAGAACAGATTAGAGAAGTGCTACTACGAATTGATGCGATTGTTCGTAACGAAGAAGATATTGAGCAAGCATTGGATATTGTTGATAATGAAATACTGGTTGATATAATTGGAATTGATAAAAAAATGTGTAAAGATGCTAGAGCTATTTGGAAAAAGATGCAGAGAAGAAGAATGAAGAGAAGTTAAATGTTGTATTTGGGAGTGGATGATATATATTCATTGAAAATGTTTTGATTTATAACATATAAGGTGGAAAAAAGATGGCAAATAAACGAAGAGATGATTTTAGCGCAAACACAATTGACATATTGGCAAAAAGAGTGACATATTGTTGTTCAAATCCTAGTTGTCAAAAGGCGACCGCAGGTCCAAATGCGAATAAAAATAAATACACTAACGTTGGTGTTGCTGCACATATTAAGGCCGCAGCAAATGGTGGACCTAGATATGATGCTACGATGACGAGTGAGGAAAGAAGTGATATTACTAATGGGATTTGGTTATGTCAAACGTGTTCTAGATTGGTTGACGTAGATGAAGAAACATATACAGTTGAGTTACTTAGTAAGTGGAAAGAGCTCGCAGAAAAAATAGCAGAAAAAGCGATATCTTCAGATGGCAGTTTTAGTCCAAATTCAATATTTGAAATAGCGTTAGAGGATACATTAAATAAAGAATTGGAAATCAACAAGGATATGAAATCAACAGTCTTGACAACTAAGATGAAAGATGGAGAATTTGATGCGATTTCCATTTTGAACGCAAAAGATGCAAAAATTCATGCAATAGGAATTATTAGAACATTAAAAACGACGGAAACTGGACGAAAAACCTTAAATAAAATATATTCAGAAGTCAAAGTGACAATAATGAACAACATTTATATGAAGAAAAATTATGGAGATCTATTAAAAAATGATATGGGTATTATCAATGATGAGATGGCAAAAATACTAGAAAACTATGATGATAAACCGTGCATAGATATAAAATTTATTATGGGATTGATTTATATAGCTACTTCAAATTGTGCAATGCGCTGGAAATATGGGAGTGAAATAGAAGATGAAACTAATAATTAATCGAATCGAAAATTGGTTTAATACGGATTTCCCAGAGCTTGATAATTATTACATATGTTCCAAATTACTTGAGAAATTAAATGCAAATCGCAAGCGGGGTGTTACTTATGACAAATTATCATTAATAAATATTGTTTCTCCAACGCAGAGTAAAGAAATGATGAAAGCAATTGATAAAGCTGTAATTTTTTTGATAACTAGAGGTTTGATTGAAAAGAAAAAAATATCGGACTTTCGAGTAGATTTGTTCATAACTCAATTAGGTATTGATGTATTAAATGAAATTGGAGTGAGAGAAAATGAAATTAATTAGCGTTGAAGTGACCGGGGAAATTGGATGTAAATATGAATTCGAAAAAATCAATGTGATATTAGGTGATAATAATTCAGGTAAATCTACATTGATTAAATTAATTTTATATTGTTTAGGAGCACCTATAAAGTCCTTTATAGAAGAAATTGAAAAAGAAAAATTATGCGAAAGTGTAACTTTGGAGATAGAGTTTAAAACAAGAAAACAAATTAGAATAATTAGAAAACTTCCGGCGTCTGATGCAATACTAGTAACACCTATAAAAAGCAATGAAGAGCTGGTTAATGATGAAATTGTTGTGTATTCTGTATCGGAGTTTTCAGATTATCTACTTGAAAATGAAGGATATAGTATTGATAAAATTGCTTATGCAAAAAATAAGATGGCAAGTTTTAGATTTTATTTTTTATTGAGGGCTATATATGTTGATCAAGATACTGTGGCACACAATATTTTATCGGATTTGGATATGGGACACGATTATTTCACAGGGCAACCTATCATTAAAAAATCAATTATTGAAAAACTTTTGGGAAAAGACAATACAGAGCTACAAAAAATACGTGTGTTGATACAAGAACTGAATAAAATACAGAATGATTTGAATACACAAATTAGTTTTTTAAATAACCAGAAATCAACACTAGAAGAAAAAAATGATATGGTGATGAGTAAAGTGGATTTAGAACTATTAAAAATATCAGAAGAAAAAGATGATTTAGTAAACGCAGAGTATGAAAAGGTGTGTAAGGTAAAAAATCTTAATGATGTACAGATATCTAATGACCTTTTTTTACATCAAAAACAACTTAAAGAGAAAGTTGAACAAGATCAAATAATAAAATTGGAAATAAACGATTTAGAGAATGTAATTAAATCTTTGACTGCTGATTCAGCAGCATTAAATTACAAAATTGCAGCCAAGGATGTATTGGAAGATTTGCCGATTTTGTATTGTCCAAATTGTTTGTCTGAGTTATCGGAAGAAACTATAAAAAAAGGTCTGTGCGAAAATTGTCATAAAAAAACTATTGAAGAGAAAATAATGAATAGTGCTACTATGAAGAAAACTTTAAATGACTCGATATTTGAAGCGGGTGAACTGCTGCAAATAAAGAGAAATAATTTGCAGTACAATAGGGATCAAATTACTGATTTAGAAAAAAAGATTAGAGAAGAAAAGAAAAATATATTTACTGAAAATCAGTATAAAAACAACTTGATTCAAGATGCAATTTTTGATATTAAACATCGACTGGAATATTTGATTAAACAAGAAAATGTTCTATTACATTATAGGAAAATCAAGAATGATCTAGAAAATAGTAAAAGAGAAAGAGGAGCAATATTAGAGCAATTAAAGGAATACCAAGAACAATTATTAAAAGCTGATAATAAGGCTTCATTGGCAATGGGACATTATGACATGTTTTTGCACAAATTTTCAGCATATTTAGGAAAAATGTTTAAGGAAATTACTGCATGTGGATTTGATGATAATTACATGCCACTTATTGATAATAATAAAATTAGTCTTGTCGCATCGGCTAGCTTAAAAGTTGCAATAAGGTTAACATACATATTGGCGCTATTTAATACTGCAACAGATAATGAAAAAAATGCACATTTGGGAATTTTACTGCTTGATTCACCCAAAGATAAAGATCTTGATGATTATAGATTTGCAAAATATTTAGAGGCAATAAGTGAAGAGTGCAATGGTCAAATCGTAATAACAGGAAGCTTAAGTGATAAAGAAATATACAAAGAAAAACTAAAAGATGCGAAGTTTTTTGATGAACTGACAACAGATAGTAAATTGCTTAAGAAAAAAAATAGAGGGATAGACATGATACTTACATGATAACGAAAAATTTTTTCGAAATTTCATATAATGCATAATCAATATAAAATGAATACAAAACCTAGAATTTAAAGATAATAAATACTAGTAAATAAGATAAATTTTCTAGATTTTGTATATCATGGTGTTTTTTAAATAAGTTAAAGTTGTCGTGTATCCCTCTTAATTTGCACTTGTTTATTTATGATAGATGGATTGAGATATTGATTGATATTTTCTATTTCCTGATTCAGTTTTTTGAGTTCTTTTTCATTGGCTTTATATATCTGTGTGAAGTCATTTTTCTGTTCGGAGAGTTTTTGGTATTCACCTTTTAACTCTTCGATATCTATAGATTTTTCGTTAATTCCAAATCGCGCAAGTATACGTTTAGCACCACCATATAGAAGCAATTCACTTTCGTGAGAACGAAGATATGCATCGGGATCTTTGGATTTTTCATAGCGATAATTATACTTCTTATTTTCTTGGTACTGGTCCACATATTTGATGATTTCAGCAAGCTTTTTCATCCGATGTTCTGTTTTAACAATGGATTCTTTAGCAGCCTTTGTAGTAGCAGTTGTTGTATGTATTTTATCTTCCAATTCTGCAACAGAACCTGCCAAACGATAACTACTTGCAGCGATCTTTAGATTCTGAATATCTGCCCAATGCTGTAGACCAGAGTTGTCACTAAATTTATCATGATTGGTATCGATAAGCTTACGTTTGGAATCATCCCTATTTGGAAAAGAAACTTTCTTTTTAAAAGGTAATTGTATTCCAATAGTAATACGCTCCTTAATACGTTCTTTTGTATAATCTATACCTAGAGAACGTTCACTTCCTCGTATGAATCTTTCTTTATCTAACGGACGGAATGAGATATATTTTGTTCCAGTTTCTGCTAATGATTCCCCTTTGATTTCATATCCCTTTACACGCATGATGGTAAGAAAATCCTCATAGATTTTTGCGGATTGAATAGCATCATCAATATCCAGTTTAAGCTGTGATTTCCATGAGGTATTATTCTTATTTGCATCCCATTCATTATGTTTTTTACCACGCTCATTACCGGGAGTGATGACAGATAAATTATGTTCCTGACATAGTTCATCACTTAGATGTCTGATATTATAATATGTTTTTTTGCAGTCATTATATTTCTTGTGTTCGACGTTATCTGCAGCACAAAAAATTAGATGGTTATGGACATGACCTTTATCAATATGGGTGGTCAGAACATAGTTGTATTTTCCTTGTAATAATTTATCAGCAAACTCCATTCCAATCTGGTGAGCTTCTTCATAAGAAACCTCTCCGGGAAGAAATGATTGGATCATGTGAAATGCTTTTTTTTCATAGCTTTGGTTTGTCTTTGATAATGCAAATTTGAAATCGTAATGTGCAGTTTCCGGACTACATCCAAAGGAAGTTATTAAGATGGAAGTATCTGTTTTAGAAGGGTTACAGATGTATGCTATTGCTTTATGGACGGTTGCTTTGATAGCATGGATTTTTGTGTATGCCATACCTGATTCATCAACTCCTTTACTTCTTTAATATCTTCATAATATAGATGTCCGGTAGTGTTAGCCCGCTTTGTAATTTGATTCAAATTATTTCCGATTTTAGATAGGAGAGTGTTATATTCTCGTAGGTCAGAATAATCCACATCATATACATATCCGTATAGTATAAGGTGCCTGATAAATGCGGAATGACTTTGCATTCCAGACAGCTTATGTTTTTCTTCTAGGATAAATTTTTCATCATCACTTAGAAATATTTTAAGTTCATTTTGCCTTGTTCTATTACTCATTTTGATATCCTTTCTGCAAACATAAGCGCTATGTTTTAACAATAATATGCCGTATCCGGCGTGTAGAATTTTTGAAGAAGGGGGACAGGGGGAGTTATCCCCTTGCAAGCAAGATTGCAACTATTTTTCCGTCAGGAAGAAATGGTGAAATCGGGGATGTGTGGGAACATATCCAGTGCTTGCTATTATCTGAATTCTTCCCGAAGGGAGAATTCGAGTTTTAGCAGCATAGGCTGCTTGTTAAAAACTCATCTTGCCGGTTAAGGCGTAAATAAACGCAAAAACTGCCACACCTTTTGGGGGTGCGACAGTTATGGGTTCATTATAGGGGAGTCTATAATAAACGTCAATAAATAAATTGCCTTGTTGTATTTATTTTTGTATAATTAGAAATATAGTTTGAGTATCAAAGCATTATAGGGGACGATTAATTTTGTATACGAAGGGGAGGTTAAGTTGCCATGTATGAAATTGGTATATGTGATGACCAGATAGGTGTCTGTAATATAATCAGGCAAAGAGTAGCAGATTTTCTTTTGAAAAGGGATGTTGAAAGTAGGATACATATTTATACAACAGGGGAAGCACTTTTAAAAGAAGCAATTGTATTTGATGTTTTATTTTTAGACATTGAATTAGTAAATGAGAATGGGTTAGAACTTGCAATGAAGTACCCAAATAAAAAAGAAACTAGAATTATTTTTTTGACATCGCACATTGAAGAGATGCCCAATGGCTTTAAGGTAAGAGCATTTCGTTTTTTGACAAAACCAATCAATCAAGGTCACTTTGAAGAGGCTATTCAGTCAGCGCTTACAGATATTGAACGGGATAAAAGATTTGTGGTTGCTGATGAACAGGGAGAAAGAATTGTACGTGCGTCGGAAATTCTATATGTGGAAGCACAATCTAGAGGTTGTGGTATTCGGACGATGGATACCTATGCAAGATCATCCATTTCATTTAATAAAATGATTGATGAATTAGCAATGTTTCAATTCTATAATTCTCATAAAAGTTATATTTTAAATATGGATTATATTTCTAAAATAGACAAAAAAGAAGTTGTTATGAGAAATGAAGAAAAAGTTAAAGTGAGTCGATTAAAGAAAAATCACTTCAAGGATTCATTTTATGATTACATAAGGAGTAGAGCAGATGCAAACTAATATTATTTTGTATCACACCTTGTGTTGTTTGCTTGATTTAGCTAAGGAGTGTTTGATTACATACTATGTGATTGGATTCCAAAAAAAGTCAATTGGTTTAAGATCTGTATTCGCTTTGCTTTTAGTGCCAAGTAGTTTAATGATGGCAGAAACTATTTTACCAGAGGGGTTTTTGTACATACTTTATTTACCAATCATATTAATTGTTCTGCAGATCATCATTGGAATATGGCATGTGAAAAGTTTTTTATTATCCATTATTGCTTATGTGTGGATTTGTGAAATTGATTATTTTAGTGGTTCACTCATGAATATGATATTTGGTGGAAGCAATTCATATTTGCAAACGAAAAACATAGGAGCTTCTGTGTTTAGTTTGATAATGGTTTTTGTTATAGCATCGTGTTGCAATAAGAGGGATATCACCTTTTACAAGAAGAACTTTGGACATAAAAAATCATTCATATTAATAGAAGTAGGAGTACTGTTTCTGAATATAGGAATTATGGGAGTGTTTTTTGTAGCTATTGGCAATAACCAAACAGGAAGCTTCCCTAGTATTCTATTACTGGCAGTTGTTATTTTGGCAATGCTATTAAGTGTTATCAGCCTGATTTTTTATTGCGTTATCATGAACGCAAAGGAATATAAAAACATTAATGCGGTAAATGAAAAGAGGCTCGAAAGTCAAAAAAATTATTACGAGAGACTTCGAGAAATTGATAAAGATACTAGAAGGTTTCGCCATGATATTCAAAATCATGTACAAGTAATATTAAACCTTATAAAGGAAGAAAAACATGATCAGGCGAGAAGTTACATTGAAGATGTGTCACAACATATTGAAGATATCAAGCCTGTTATTAGCAGTGGAAATGGAATTGTTGATGCAATACTAAATGAAAAGATGGGTAGATGCCAAGAGAAGAATATCGTTTTAAAAGTAAAAGGAATTATTCATGCGCCAATGTTAATAAATGATTATGATATTTGCACTATTTTTGCGAATGCTCTTGATAATGCAATAGATGCTTGTGAAAAAATGGAAATGAATCGATGGATTGAGGTATCGATTGGTTTACATCAAGACTTTCTAGCGGTCTTAATATCCAATTCAATTGCAAAAGGTCCAGTATGCCTAAAAACCACAAAAACGGATAGAAGAAACCATGGATTTGGAATACAAAATCTTACGGAATGTGTAAAGCGAAATAATGGGAAAGTAAGGATATGGACAGAAGAGGATAAATTTGTATTGGATATTGTGGTGAGTGCTTTTTGAAGTTCACTATTTTAATTAATGAGGGGAGACGATGAATTACGCTATCTATTAAACTTTGGATAAATTACGCTATCTATTAAACTTTGGATGTTGACAATTTAAGGTTAATGTGTTAGTATAAAAAAACTCTTTGCACTGCATTACATTTCTGATATGAAATGCGAGATCAACAGTACAAACTGAGCAGGCGATGAACCTTATTTGTATCAAGGTCATGGGGCTGGGCTACCAAGTGTGGCAACAGATTGTGATATTATACACATCTGTGGGACAGTAGTATGTTCCATAGGTGTGTTTTTTTTATACCAAAAGGAACAAATGAACTTGAATGGAGTGCCATAGAGCTATCAATCGAATGCCAAAAAGGCTAAACGGAGGTAACTTTTATGACAGACTACAAACAAAACATGGCGGGACTAAGCTCCGCCGAAGCTAAGAAACTGCAGGACAAATATGGCAAAAACGAATTAACGCCGCAAAAGAAAGAAAGCTTCATTAAGAAGGTATTTCATATCATTTGCGAGCCTATGTTTTTGTTGTTGATTGTTGCTGCAGTTATTTATTTTATCCTTGGAGAGCCAAGGGATGGCGCTATCATGTTGATTTTTGTTATAGGTATTATCAGCATTGATGTTATTCAAGAATGGAAAACGGATAAAACTTTAAACGCATTAAAAGATTTATCTGCTCCGCATGTCACGGTTATCCGTGATGGAAAAGAAACGGTAATTGCAAGTTCTGACCTTGTACCTGGTGACTTGATGATGATTTACGAGGGAGTGAAAATCCCAGCTGATGGTACTGTGATAAAATGCAGTGACCTTTGCGTAGATGAATCTTCTCTTACTGGAGAGGCAGAAGGTGTTTGGAAGATTACTAAAGAAAACGCAGAGCCAACGAATGACTATTGGCGTAAGGATTATTGCTATGCGGGAACGTTGGTAACACAAGGAACAGCAACTGTATTGGTTGATAAAATTGGTGCAACCACCGAATACGGCAAAATTGGAGCAAATGTAGCCTCAGCACCACAAGAAGATACTCCACTTCAAAAACAAACAGGAAGTCTTGTTAAGATTTGTGCAGGAATTGCGGCGGTACTGTTTGTACTTGTAGGTGTTTTTACCTACTTTAACATTCCGGATCATGTTTTTGGGGAACGGATTATTGAAAGTATTTTATCAGGCATTACACTTGCAATGGCTATGATACCGGAAGAATTTCCTGTTATTTTAACGGTGTTTCTTTCTATGGGAGCTTGGCGTTTGGCAAAAAAACAGTCTCTAGTCCGTAGACTACCATCTGTTGAGACACTTGGTGCAGTATCAGTATTATGTGTGGATAAAACTGGAACAATAACAATGAATCAGATGACAGTACAAAATAACTGGGCACTGAACGAAGATACACATTCTCTTATCGAAACTATGGGACTTGGTTGCGAAACCGATGCTTACGATCCAATGGAAAAAGCAATGTTAAGCTATTGTGACAGTAAAGGGATTTCGAAGGAGCATTTATTTGGTGGAGAGCTTATTACAGAGTATGCTTTTACAAACGAACTTAAAATGATGGGCCATGTATGGCGTAGAAACGGTGAAATCATCATTGCCGCCAAAGGATCACCGGAGCGAATTTTGACTGTTTGTAATATCTCAGATGCGGATAGAGATATTACTGAACAAAAAATTACCGAAATGTCCAAGGAAGGACTAAGAGTTATCGCGGTTGCAACTATGAGACCTCAAAGTGACAAGGAGATACCGGATAAAATCACCAATTGCTCCCTGACACTTCTTGGACTTATTGGTTTGGCAGATCCACCAAGAGAAAGTGTAAAAAACGATATTGCGGTATGTAACAGAGCAGGTATTCGTGTAGTTATGATAACCGGTGATAATGGCATTACGGCAGCCTCAATAGCAAAGAAAATAGGAATGCCAAACAGTGATCATATTATTACAGGTGATATGCTGAATGAAATGAGCGATGAAGAACTTCGAGAAAAAGTTAAGGATGTAAGTATTTTCTCCCGAGTTGTTCCAGAACACAAAATGCGTATTGTGAAAGCTTTTAAAGAAAACGGAGAAATTGTAGCTATGACAGGTGATGGTGTAAATGACGCACCAGCACTTAAATATGCGGATATCGGTATTGCAATGGGTAAACGTGGCAGTGAAGTATCGAGAGAAGCCGCTGATCTCATATTAATGGATGACAATTTTACAACCATCGTTGAAACGGTGAAAGATGGTAGAAGAATTTACGATAATATCCGGAAGGCAGTTGGATATGTTTTCACAATTCATATTCCGATAGCATTTGCATCCCTTTTAGCTCCAATTTTAGGAATAAC
>Ga0066603_10000827_pt1 | contig 22419 bp, 18 predicted proteins | sample Higcelweek8metaG_FD_59482 | JGI IMG/M metagenome (GOLD analysis project Ga0066603, IMG submission 59482) | Freshwater pond sediment microbial communities from the University of Edinburgh, under environmental carbon perturbations - High... | ecosystem: Environmental > Aquatic > Freshwater > Pond...
CAGATATTAAATTTTAATCAGAGCAGGCCCAAATCGTGATCTAAAAAAAATGGCTTAAAATAGCAGGATTTGGACACACCAAGATAGGTGAGATAAGCTCAAGGATGCAGGTGGATCTGTTGAGGGTTTTAGAGGAGAAGAGGGTCACCCAGATTGGTGACAGAACCCCTGTAGATGTGGACTTTCGTCTTATATCTGCAACATGTCGCAATCTGAAAAAAGAGATTGCGGCCAGCAGGTTCAGAGATGACTTTTTTTACCGCATAAATGTGATCACCATCAACATTCCCCCTCTAAGAGAACGAAAAGAGGATATTGCCCTGCTGGTTAACCACTTTCTCAATAAATACAGCCATGAAACCACAAAAAAGGTAGATCATGTTACACCAGATGCAATGCGTTTGCTGAGTAACTACGATTGGCCCGGAAATGTAAGAGAGCTTCAGAATGCGATAGAGAGGGCAGTGGTGCTCTCCAGATCCAGAACACTGGAGCTGGAAGATTTCTCTTTTCTCAGATCTTCTTCTTCTGCTTCTTTACTTCCCAAAAGACTCTCACTTGAGGAGATGGAAAAAGAGTACATCATCCTGACCCTTAAAGAGCAGAACTGGAATATAACCCATGCTGCCAGAACTCTGGATATTAACCGGGTTACGCTGCACAAGAAGATTAATCGCTTCAACTTAAAAAAAGGCTGACCCTGTCTGGGGAAATCTTTCTCTTATGGCCTCGAATAGAAGAGTTATCGCCATTGTCCCGGCAGGAGAAATGGATAAAATGGCTGTAAAGGTGATAGCTGCCCATATTAACGGTTATCTCAATCTTAATACTAAAATAGTGCCAGCTCTGGAACATCCGGCATATGCGTATGATGAAAGAAGGCTTCAGTATAATGCGGGGACTGTTTTAAAACACTTTGAAAGGCTCCCGTTGGATGATTTCTATAAAGTTATAGGGGTAACATGTGTAGATCTGTTCATTCCCATATTGACCTATGTCTTTGGAGAGGCCAGGCAGGGTGGAAGATGTGCACTTGTCTCTCTTTTCAGGCTCGAAAAAGAGTCGGACACCACTCTTTCAGCCCCCGCTCTGGTTTATGAGCGGGGGGCCAAAGTTGCGCTTCATGAACTTGGACATCTTTTCAATCTCCTCCATTGTGAAGATAATCGCTGTCTGATGCACTTTTCAGGCGGAATCAGCCAGCTGGACAGTACGCCGCTATATTTTTGCAGATACTGTGCTGCCTTTTTAAAGGATGTTTTAAAAAAAGAGGGTTAGGCTCTTAGAAAAATTCTGATCAGCTGATCCCATCCGAGTTCCGGGAAATTTCCAAACAGATCGCTGACAGGCTCCCCCCCTGTAGCTGACAGCCCTTCATACTCCGGCCCGAGAAGCTGCATCAATTTTTGATTTTCACCCTCAATCCATCTGAAACTTTCACTTCCGTAATATAGCCCTCTCACATCTTTCATTGGTAATTGGGGCTCTATGATACACAGCCATCCATTATGGTAAGGATCTTTATGGGCAATCTGCGGATGATCCAACACTTTATGGTTCACAGCAACCACCTTTCCCGAAACAGGAGATAATACCGATGCGCTCAACTTATCACGGGTAAATTTCAAGCCTGCTTCTCCCTGTTTCACAGTATCACCAAGAGAGGGAGCTGCAACAGAATCCATCACTCCAAATAGTTTAACCAGAAAATCATCAAATCCAATTCTGGCAAGTCCTCCGTGTTGAAATAGAGCCCAGCTGTGGCCAGTGTGGTAATAGTATCCATCTGCCAGCTTATAACCAGAGGCACTCTTGCACTCTGGAATCTCTTTTTCTCCGCTTACATCCCACTCATCCAGCCACTGATCATAGCCACAGTGAAAACATTCATAATTAAGGATGCAGGTTTTAGGTGCATCTGTACGTCCGGTCAGAGTGTGGCGGCAGGGATGGGAATCTCTGGAGTAATGTTTACGAAGCTCTTGAGCCCATGCAGATTTTTTTCTATCATACCTGTTACCCTTTTTGTCCATGGCAATACGGATAGCTCTATCAAAGGGGCAGTTGTAGCAGTCATATACATTGTCGCACAGCCTGAAGTTGATCACTCCAGCCTTCATCCAGATACATTCATCTTCAATAACCTGAAATCCTTTTACTTTTTTATTTGATGATATGTTTTTCATAGGAACTCCTCCTTATCAAGATATTTTTTATATATTTCACCTTTTATCCAGACTGACCAGGCATTACACTGGTCTCTGACGCTGATAGAAGCAATAATAGTGCCAATAAAATTTTTTGGAGATAATATATTGATATTATTGTATTTTTTTACTATGGCTGGTGACTTGATTGGATATATAAAGGTTCTGGCGCAGGCAAAGTGATTAGATTTATTACACTTGAAAATGAACTGATGTGGGTTTATAAAAAATATTTATAAAATACAATATGTTATGAGGTGTTGCGTTTTGCAATAGAAGAAAAGTAATCTTTTTTACAGTATTTGTGAATCATAAACTGTGAATCATAAACTTTTTGGCATGAGCATGAGTGCGTCTCTTCTTTATTTTTTGATTCATACAAAACATAAGCCATGGATAACTTTGTGAAAAAGCCTTGCGGAAAAAGATCAGGGTCTGATATAGACAGGCAGCTCTCTGAAGATCTAGAGTTTTTAAGATAGTTTTGTAATGGATACTCAAACTGATACTCAGAAGAAGAGGCAATCTATGGGAGTTCATAAATGCGGACACGTTACTCTTATACCAAGACTCAATATAAGGCGTTATAGTATGTTTTTGCTACTATGTATTCTCTTATGCACGCTTTTTTTCGATGCTCTGCTGGTAGAGGCTCAATCCAGCTCAGCCCATGCTCAGTCAGACTCTTTGAAAGATTCTTCAGATTCTGTACACCCTTCTGGGCAATCAAAGTTTTTGTTTAAATTTTACAGAGACTATATCTCCTCTGCTGATGGAGATCGCTGCCCCATGTCTCCGTCATGTTCAGCCTATGGAGAGCAGGCAATCAGAAAGCATGGCATCTTCATGGGGTGGATCATGACCTGTGACCGTCTTATAAGGTGTGGCAGAGATGAAGTTCACCTCTCTGAGACTGTTGAGTCAGGAGCAAAGCGGTTGACACTTGACCCGGTTGAGGCCAATGATTTCTGGTGGTATCCATCTGCTTCTTCAAAAAGGTATCCTCATGGTTCTTCAAATTAGAATTACAACCACTCTTTTTTTATCCTCTTTTTTTCTCATCCTCTTCTCTTTATCTGCAACTTCAGCAGTATCTGGTACTTCAATCACAATAGATGCAGATATGCAGTATGCCTATGCTCTTGAGAGGTTTGATCAGAAAGATTTCCAGACTGCCACTGTTGAGCTTAACCGATTCATCTACTTCTTCCCGGACGATAAGAGAGTCAGAGCGGCAAAATTTAAAAAGGGGCTCTCCCTGTTCCATACAAAGAGATATGGAGAGGCAATCCCACTGTTCAGAGAGTTAGCTGAACCTCTGTCTGGTGGTTCTGTAGATGGTGTTTCTCTGAACAGTAGTTCTGCAAATGGCGATCCTGTAGTTGTTGAGGCACTTTTCATGTTAAGCACCACACTCCTTGCCATCAAACGGGATGGATCAGCAGAGATGGTTCTTCAGAATCTTCTTCTGCTCAACGATGATGAGCAGATAGAGGACAGAGCACTCTACGCCCTTGTCCTGATCTGCCTTGCAAGAGCCGGGGATGGGAAAAATAGAAGATCAGAAAAAGAGGCATCTCTGGCACTGGCAGATGCTTTGAAATATATAGAGAGAATCTCAACCTCAGGCAGGAAGCGGTATAGAACAGAGATTGTAAAAGAGCATATTGTGAAGACCGCTCAAACAGTGCAGCGGGAAAAGAGGAGTCCTGTAGTTGCTGCTATAGCTTCTGTTATTCCTGGTGGTGGATTTGCCTACTGCAACAGGTATCAGGACGCTCTGGTTGCGTTTCTGCTCAACAGTGCATTTGCTCTGGCAGCAGTTGAATCATTTGAAGATGGTAATGGCGCTCTGGGAGGTTTGATCTGTTTTGTGGGGTCTGGCTTTTATGGTGGCAGTATCTACGGTGGTATCTCAAGCGCTCACAAATATAACAATGCCATAATAAGAAGAGGTGTTGATGAGATAAGAAGAGATCCAGAGCTTAAGCAGGATATATCACCCCTCTCTTATCATCAGATACCTGTTATAGATGATGATGAACATAGAAAAGAGAGCGGAGATAAGATCCCGCTGATCTCAGTAAAAATCCCCTTTTAATACCAACCGCTCTTTACAGTTATCTGCCTTAAGTAAGAGTTTTATTAGAAAGTCTCGGTAATTACTTGTTTTATAAATATTGTCATTCTCCGTTGTGCCTCTCATGGCATGGCCGTTTTATATGAATGAATCAAGTAATAATCAGATTATTTAATCGTTATGGCATTTAATACAGCCTTTGAATTCCGGGTGAGGCGTGAGAGGTACTTCCGGTTTATCTGCATGATGGCATCTGAGACATTGTGAATCCTCCATAATGTTTTCATGCACCTCTGGAGACAATCTGATAGATCTGCCATGCATGCCCATATATGCGGTATGGCCGCATCCTGCAAGGAATAACAGAGTTATTCCTGCCAGAACTCTTTGTTTAAACCTGTTTTTCACTCTTTTCCTCCCCGGATTTCACCATCAACAAGGTGAATAGTTTTATCAGAATAGTTTATAATGCCAGCGTCGTGAGTTGAGACAATAACAGAGCTGTTATTCTCTCTGGCAATATCCCACATGAGCTTTATTATATTCAAACCGGTCTGCGTATCAAGACTTGCTGTAGGTTCATCTGCAAGAAGCATTCTAGGAGAATGGGCAATGGCTCTTGCAAAGGCGACCCGCTGGGCCTGACCTCCTGAAAGTTCATGGGGCATGGCTTTGGCAAACAGATTTAATCCTAATATTTCAAGCAGCTCTGCAACTCTTTGTTCTCTGGCTTTTTTCCCATAACCGTTTAAAATAAGTGGGAAAACAATATTTTCAGTTACAGAAAGATACGAGAGAAGGTTTCCAGATTGAAAAATAAAGCCCAGATTCTTACGTTGAAAAATAGATCTTTTTTTTCCTGACACAGCATTGATATCTGTCCCAAAACAGTTTATTCGACCACTGTCCGGAATTTCAAGGCCACCTATACAGTTAAGCAGTGTAGTTTTCCCTGAGCCAGATTTTCCGAAAACTGTAAGTATCTCACCTTTTCCAAGTTTGAATGAGATCTTGGATAGCACCTTAACACTTACGGAACCGGAACGGAACTCTTTTGAAATATCAATCACTTCAATCATTATTTATAGGATTCTCAAAATATCAGAGGTTCTTTGCCTTATGACAATCATGGTTGGCCAGATGGCTGATAGAAGGCAGAGGGCTATTGAGAGAAATGAGGGCAGAAATAGTGAGAAAGAATTCAACCGTGGAGTTATGATGCCGGATACTACAAAATACTGGTTGTGTGATGTAAAACCGGAAAGATCTATACCTGTCCTGCTGCTGATTAGCACAGTAAGGAGTCCGGCAAGGCTCCCTGCAAATGATGCTATAAGATTCATCAGGATCACCTCAGAAAAAATGAGCATCACAATTTCACCTGACGTCACCCCCATCGCTTTCATTATCCCATACTCTCTGATATTGCTGATAATAACAATCGCAAAGGCACAGGCAGTTCCAAAGGAGACAACTCCAAGCACAAGAAACATCACAAACCCCATGGATATCTGATTGAGTTCAATTAGCTGGGTAAGGTCAGGCATCAGCTCTTTCCATGTTTTCAGATTGGGTATTTTCAAACCTTTCTGAGAGTAAGCTGCTATAATTTGTTTCATATCGGCACCAGGTTTTAAAAAAAGAGCACAATCCCACGTTCCAGGTCGGTCAGAAATTATGGAGAGCGGACAAAAAGCCAATCCATTGTCAAATCTATCAATACCTGTTTTAAATATCCCTGAAACAATAAATGGATAAACAGTGGAATCGGTTCTAAAGAAAATTGTTGCTCCTGGATCAAGATCAAATAATTTAGCTGTCACATCACTGACAAGAATCTCAGATTGATTGTCTTCAATATACTTACCTCTGACTATTTTTTTCCACAGATATGTATTTTTTAACTCCTGGTCAGGATCAACTGCTATAAGTGCTATAACTTCACTCTTCACACCTTGATAAATGGTTCCGGAAACCTTAAACCGTTGGAGAACACCTGACACTCCGTCTGCTAACAAGGTCTCCCTGACAATGGTTGCAGGAATATGTGACCCTGTAATATGACCAGCATAGAGTCCAGTGGAATTTAGTATCATGCAGTCATTGATTCCAACTGCAATTGCACTTATAAAGACCAGTGCTGCAATAGCAAAAGAGATCATCACCCCCAGAGCCAGAGTGGTTCGCCGGGATCTGAGAAGAAACAATAGCGCTATCTTTATCCAGAACACTGGATTCATTATTCACTTACTCTCTCATAGCTTGAAAAAACGGTGAGCGCCAATTCTTTTTGCAAAAAAATCAATTGAGTAATTTACCATGAATTTGTGTTTTTGGTCAAAAACAAGTTCTGTCCCTTTTTTGAGAAGAGAGAGTGCTTTTTGGGTTGAAGCTTTTATTGCATCAGGGAAATTAAAAAGCAGGTTAGGGTCATCCTCACCACTGCTCTCTCTGGTGAAATATGGTTTCAAAAACTCTTTTTCCAAAGAGTTTTCTCCATGCCAGATAAGTGATATGATATAATTATGACGATTCATTCGGGTATCCATGGCCAGATCAACCATATCATCCATGACCTGACACCCCATGCCGATATAAAACAACCCCTCTTTGATCTCTTCAAGAAATTCTTGATTGATACCTTCTGTTAACTCGGGGAGTACCCATGGTACTTGAAAAAGAATTCCTGTTTTCTGAGGATGAATTCTGTGAAGAATCTCTTCAGGCTCTAAAATATCACCAGCCCCATTCTCTTCAGATGCCTCCTGCACTCCACTTTTCAGCAATCCATGAAGAGATGCTCTATTGGCTGATAAAATAGAATCAAGGGTAAATTCACCATCAAGATAGCCCTTATGCATTATTGATACAAGGGCGCGGTCAGAAACCATGATGTCAAGAATAGAGCGAAACTTTGTCGCATTGATGGGTAAATCAGTATCAAGAGTTTTCTTATATTCATTATCAAGAATGTTATCGCAACCGGTAACCATGCCTCTTAAACACTGATTTACTGCTGCAAATAGGACTCTTTTTGATCTTGAAATTCCTTCTCTGTAATATGAATATAGGAATAGAGCTGAGAAAAAATTATTTTCCATGGAAAAATAGTTCTCAGAAGGGGGGTTCAGTTTAATTTTGCTTTTGTCCAGGATTTCATTTGCACAATTCCAGTAAAGCGTTAGACCTTCACGCAACTCATCCTGCAAGAGAGAAATAAATGGCTGGATCTCTTTGTGATCAAATTTCATCATAGAATTGATGAATCTTGTTTGAGAGGTTTCTCACTTAAGAAGATAGAAATGTACCCCAAATGGGTTTTGATCAGCTTGAGTTTAGAAAAACCTGCACCTTCAATAATTTCCGGCAGAACGCCTCGGATGTTTTCCCCTATTTGTGGCTGAAACAGTAACCAGCGAGATGTGTTGGCAATAAGTGAACCCAGTACTGTTTCCGGTATATGCATATCAGAAACAACCAGACGGCCACCAGGTTTTAAAACTCTGAAGGCTTCAGCAAATGCTCTTTTCTTTAGATCCAGCTGGATATGATGGAAAAAAAGCGTTGAAACAACAGAGTCAAAACAGTTCTCCTCAAAAGGAAGGTTTTCTGCCGCAGCCACCTTAAAAGAGCAGGTGTTACTCTGTCTTTTTTTTACTGCCCCTTTAATCATTTTACCAGCAGCATCAACTCCTGTGGCCATACCCTCTTTCTCAGAAGAGAGCTTGTCCGAGATTAATTTTGTGACAACACCAGTCCCGCATCCAACATCTAAGATCTTATGCCACTCTTTAATATCTAGGAGCCTGACCACCTGTCTGTTAATATGGTTCTGTCTCCCGAACATTACCCAAGGTTCCAGAATGTCATAGACACCTGCTGCATAGTCAAGGGTTCTGCCCTTTGTCTGTATTGATTTGAAATCTGTCAATCGTGGTTCCTTTTTATTCACTTGAATATGGTAAATAGTTTTCCTGTTGAACTCTTACTTTTGATAAAATAACCTTGTCTTTTTAGTCACCATGCTCACTGCAACTTCAATAATGGCTGATCTTGGGGATTGGCCAGAGTAATCTCTTTTACAACCCTTTACTCTTAAAAAATGGGGCATATTTTATATCACACTTCATGATATGATCTTTGAGCCATTTTGTGAGAAAATTCATAAGCTCAACAGATAAAGATGCCTTACCTGACTTGAAATCCTTTTGAAATCCCAGAACTGTTTCTACAAGCTTCTTATGGATCTTCTTATGCTCATCATACTCAGGGTATCCATACTGCCTGAAGAGCTTCTCCTCATGGTCAAAGTGATATACTGTATATTGAGCAAGACCATCCAATATGGCACCCGATCTCTGTATGCCTGCCTTCTGCTTCATGGCCTTGTGCAGGTCATTTATCATCCGTATAAGCTCTCTGTGCTGTATATCGATCTGTTCAATACCTGTGGCAAGTTTCGGCCCCCATGTGATCAGATCAAATGAACTCTCTTTCCCTCTATCTATAGCTGTATCGGATCTATTGCTACTGTTCAGATGCTCGGTTGATACTTTGAAAATACTGATCATCTCCTTGAGTTTGTAAGCAAGGTCTGAAAGATCCTGAGCGCTTGAGTTCATCTGGCTGCTCTTTTTGGACATTGTTTCAGATACATTATGAACCACATGAATATCCTTTGCAATCTCAACAGAGACCTCAGAGGTCTGAGCCACATTTTCATTTACCTCTGTAATTCCCTGTGATGCCTGTAAAATATTGTCGGAAACTTCAGTTGCAGCTGAGGACTGCTCCTCTATGGCTGCTGCAATAGCTGAGACTATATCATTTACCTCAACAATCACCTGATAGATATTGCCAACTTCAGAGACAGTGGCCTCTGTGGAAATCTGGATGCTGCCCACTCTGTTTATGATATCATGGGTGGCACTGGTGGTCTGGGTTGCCAGTGTCTTGATCTCATTTGCAACAACAGCAAATCCCTTACCTGCCTCTCCGGCCCTTGCCGCTTCTATGGTTGCATTAAGTGCAAGCAGATTGGTCTGTTCTGCAATCTCCGTAATAACTTCAGTTATTTTTGAGATCTCTCTTGCAGATTCACCAAGCAGATTCACCTTTTCAGATGCACTTTCAACGCTTGTTTTGGCGTTTTTGGAGATCGCTCTGGCTCTGGAACAGCTTTTAGCAACATCATTGAGTGTTGATTTCATCTCATTGGCTGAGATTGCCACAATATTGAGATTGGTGGATGACTGTTTACTTGCGGCAGCAACTGAACCCATATTGGCGCTCATCTCCTCAGATGCTGCTGCCACAGTATTTGCCCTCATTGAGAGATCATCGGCATCTTCTGACATCTGCTCAGCAACAGAGAGCACCTCAGCAGATGCAGCAGTAACGGTCTGCGCGTTCTGGCTGATATCCACAATTATGCTGTTCATTTTTGCAATAAATGCGTTGAACATACCAGCAAGAACTCCTATATCATCAATTCTGTCTATCTGAAGGCTTTTGGTAAGATCTCCATCTCCTTCTGCTGTCTCCTTAAGTCCCTGAGAGATCTTTTTTATTGGATTGAGTATCATGACTCTGAAAAGAAGTACAGTGCTGATAAGTATCATCAGAGAGCAGGCAGCTCCAACAGTGGCTATCGCTTTGGCTATATCGGTATTGACAGTTTTCATTGAATTTTCAATAAGAGCGGCAATATCTGCAATTGCAAGAGAGTTACCATGTCGAGCTGTCTCAAGCTCTCTTTGTATATTGCTGACCACTTCACTTGACTGGCTCTTTATAACTTTGTCAATAACCTGCGGGTTTCTCTCTTTATATGTATTAAATCTTGATTTAAGGGCGTTGATCTCATTATCCACCTTATCCCGTGTGATACAGATAATAATTTTGCCATTCAGGTCACTGGAATATTTCAGATCTCTCTCAAATACAATGACGCCAGGATCTTTTCTGGATCCGCTCAGAACAAGCTCTGCGCTGCTGCTACCCTCTCCCTGCTGCAGGTAGTTTGCAATCTGGCTGTGATTAGTATTTGGTACATAATCCACAAGAGGCGCTCCCTCTGCATCAAGAAAAATGACATAGAGCAGCTCATCAGATTTTGTTACAGCAAATGAGATATCCTTGAGTTCCTCATAGTTGTTTTCAAGAATCAGATGCTGGGCACTCATGTGGAGTATATCTGCAATCTCCTTTGCGTTTCTATTGAGGATTCCATCCATACTGCTCTTTAGAATCGCCTCCTCTTTTGTTATGGCTCTGTCGTTAGATTCTGTAATATCTATAACTGCCTGCTGTTTCATGCTCTCAAGAGCAGTTCTAAGGTCAGCCCCGATAGTTATGAACTGCTCTTCTGTACTGGCATTTGTTGTTTTCAGCCTTGACTCCACAGCAGCTATCACATTTTCAGACAGAGAGGTCTGAACCCTCACAGTAAGAAAGTAGAGTCCTGTAAAAGATAGAATCAGAATGGAGATCAGCATGGTAACTATTTTTGCCGTAAGGCTTCTTCTCATAAAAGTAATCATTGTAGTGTTCCTGCAAAAAAACAGTCAATAGTGATGTAATTGGTCTTGAATATCCATTCCCAAAAACTGATTCCGTTGAGACGTAAAGACAGATTCCGTTGATATGTATGGCTCCGAGTCTCATATATAGTAGATGAGGTATCTAAAACATTCATAACTGCCTTTGTCAATAGAAAGTTTATGGCTGAACATGGGGGGCTATATGGAGTAGAGAGTAAAGAGATTCCACTGTTAAATAAAAACTTTTTTGGCATTCTCAAACCATATGGAGTATTATCTGTTCTGCAGTTTCAGTGTGATAAGCGTAGATGAAAAATAGATGCGTCAACTGCAAATATGGCGCAGATCATTACTGTTGCAGTACAAATTAATAATTGAACTAATGTTTTTAAGGAGATTAGATAGAAAATGAACTTCTGGCAGGAGCATTCAGTAGAATATCTTGAAATGGCATTCAGGTACGACCGTATGGAGAGGATTGAAAATCCTGATGGTTATGGCAAAAGAACAGGAGAGTGCGGAGATACTGTGGAATTTTTCATTATGGAGAGAGATGGAGCTATTGACCATATCTCATACCATATTGACGGATGTAAAAATACCAATGCATGTGCTAACACTGTTGTAAAGATGGCGGAGAAGATGAGAATAGCTGATGCATGGGAGACTATCACCCCTGACTCTGTTGCCGCCTATCTCAAAACCCTGCCTGCTGATGAAAACCACTGTGCTGAACTTGCAACTGGTGCTTTTTATCTGGCACTGAAGGATCTTGACCGAAAATGTTCCAGAGAGATGTAGATATCCAGGGCTGAACCTATTACTAAAGAGTTCTGTCGCAAGATTGGGCTCTTTTTCATGGAAAAGAGATCTTCAGAAACTCTTCATCAATGTGTTATAAGCATCCTTTATCTCAATGAATTTCCTGTTTGCCAGCTCTTTGAACTCTTTTCCAAGGTGGTCAACCCTGTCAGGGTGGTACTGTTTTACCCCTCTTCTGTATGCTGCCATGATCTCCTCCCGGCTGGCTCCAGGGGAGATACCCAGTATCTCATGGGGTGATTGTTTTTTTCTCTGTTTCTCTTCATTTTTCTCTCTATGCTGTTGCGTGGCACCCTGGCTCTCTCCTCTGCTTGAGTCCTGCTGTGGCCCAGAGGTTGAATTGGTGTCTGAGCTTGAACTCTTTTTTCCCCGGCTGTACACTTTTGAAAATTGGGAGCCATTTGAAGAGGCAGAACCCTGCGATGAAGCATGGGTGTTATCTCTGAAGTACCAGGGTCTGCTGCCAAAACCCCCTTTTCTCTTTTTATAGAAAAGATCAGGAAGCTTTCCGCGTCTGAGATAGTATATGATCAGGCCAATGATAAAGGTATCATCAAACCACCCAATATATGGAATAAGAAAATCGGGTATGATATCAACCGGGCTGATCAGGTAGGCAGCAGCAATAAGCCCCAGAAGTATTTTATGGTAGGTACTCATTAAATCCCTTTCAGAACATCAATCATGGTATAAACCACCCCCCTCTTTCCGGTTTTATTCTCTTTCTTATCACCTGTAAGTTTCTTATGTAAAAACAGTACTGCATCAATGGTGCCTTGGGAGTAGACATCACGACCATTTATATTGTGGGAAAATTCAAACTGCACATTTCCCCCAGGTGCGGTGAGAGTATAGGTGTGCCATGCGTGTCCTGTAATGTACTGCTCAGGAATATGCCACTGGTTTTTCTGGATTTCAGGGTCTCTTTCCATAATGATATCATCTTCAGAATAGGCAATTCCAAGCCTGTTGTAATATTTAACCATAGCTTTTGCAGTACCGCTTGTATCTGCTTTACCCTTCTGATGGCTCTCTCTTATCTGGAGAGTGTACCCTTTGAACAGATCAGGAAAGGTATCTGCTGCATACTCCATCATGGCCTGAAACCCCACAATCTGCTTTACCATGTTGGGGGCAATTACTGCTGATATCGAAGATGAGATGACTGTGTTGTGAAGTGCATCTCTGTCCCCTCCGGTTGTGCCCATGACAAATGGGAGGTTAAACCTTGCATAGAAGCTGGCGTTGCTGTTGACAGCTGTCGGGTGGGTAAAATCGACTGTGATCATGGCTGGAAATTTTTCAATGATCTCCAAGATGGCAACCTCTATCTCATCAGGTTTGATCAGAGCAACATCCATACCTCTGATATTATGGTACCTTTTTTCAATCTCAGGCCCTGTCATGGAGAAGGGGACAAGGTTGCAGCGTGGATCATCTGCAATATGACCTGCAATTATTGATGCAACATTGCCTGGCATTCCATTGAGCATTATATCTACTGGTTCCATTTTAACAACTCCTTATTTTCTGATCTGAGTATGGTCAAGGTTAAGCTCCTGAATATTTCAACAGGCTCTTAAAAGATCTGCATCATGTTGCGATACTGGCAATATAATACTAAAGATTCATTATATAGTGATGTAAGCGGGCAGTTTTCTCTCTGTCTGTTAAACTGATATTTCTTTTAAGATTTTTAAGCGCAACAGGAATGTATTGTTGAAAAAAGGTTTTTCCCCTGTTGAGTGAAAGATGGCTGAATGCTCCAAGCATCTGCATGTTACGGGTCAGAGCACAATACCGGTAGCACTCTATAAACTCTGCCTGACTGTACCCTGCAATCGAACCATACCTGTTACTGTTATTATCAGTACTGTTTCTGATGAGCCGTTCAACTTCATTGGCATAATAGTGTAAAAGCTCCTCCTGAATATCATCTGAGAGATTCACATATGGGTCAATGAGAAGAGATGCAAGATCGTATTGGAGCGGCCCTCTTCTTGCTGATTGAAAATCTATAAAAAATATCTCTGTATGAAGTAAAGAGTCATCTTCAGATCTTACCATGATGTTGCGTGACTGCATATCCCTGTGCATGAGCCCCTCAAAGGCATGTTCAAGTGCATGTTCGGCAATGAATTCAAAATCATCAGTAAAATCATCAAATTGAACACTCTCTCCAAGGTATCTCTGAAGAAACGCCTCAACAAAGTAGCGGCACTCCTTCTCCAGAATCATCTGCTTTGAGTATGATGGGGTCTGAAATGTCCAGCTGTCGTCAAAGCCATCTCTCCCCTTAATGGAAAAATCGATGGCAAGGCGGCACACCTTTTGGTACCACTCAGCAGCAGTGCAGGGGTTATCAACTCTCTTAACCACCTCTTCAAGGTGCAGATCACCCAGATCTTCAAGAAGAACCAGACCAGCAAACCTGTCATACCACCTGATGCCAGGAACAGCAATCCCCTTTGCATGCAGATGGTTTCCGATCTTTATGAAGGAGTCAATCTCCTCACTCTCATGCCAGGAGTTGCCATAAGCACAACTATCAGAGATACCATGATCTGCAACAACAGCAGAGATGACAGGGTTATCCGAACGCCTGCAGCGGAACCACCCTCTGTCTGAGCCGTCTCCGGCAAGCTTCTCAATTTCAGTCTGCCTTACAGAGGTCAGGAGATTCTCTGCCACCCCCTTGAAATGAGCTGCCGCTGCAAAGCGTATTGCAGCATCACGGTAGGTTTCAGGAGTTCCGATATCCTGCCAGAAAATATCTCTGCATACGAACGCCTTTACCATATCTCCAATGCTGGCAAGGTGAGAGTAAAGTTCAATGGTGCTGAAAGGGGCTGTTCTGAACTCCTCTTTGCTGTTGTAAATATGGTCAAAGATCTCAGGAGAGAGAACCTGAATCCCTGTAAATGCAAGCAGCTGATTGAATGGAGAGGATCTTCTGCCTGAAAAACTCCTGACAAAGAGACTCCTGTCAACATCAACCTTGTTGTAGATTGGGTAGTCGTGAAGCACAAGCGTTGTACATAAGCCTGTTCTCCTCTCTTTTTCTGCCAGATGAAATTCCCACACAGCGTTGAGATCAATGTCTGAGACAATGTCACTGTTTATAACCATGAAGGGGTCATCGCCCATAAAGTTCTGCACATTTCTGATTGCACCTCCTGTATCAAGAATGACAGGTTCATGTATGGTGGTGATAGGGACGGGGAATCTCCCTTCTGATCTGCACTCATCAACAAACTGCTCAATCTGCTGGTGAAGGTGGTGCGTATTTATAACTATATCACTGCATCCTGCCTCAATAAGCTGTTCAATAGCGCGCTGAAGAACAGTGAGTCCATTGAGGGTAAAGAGAGGTTTTGGCCGGGTCGCAGTGTGGGGCAGAAGGCGGGTGCCAAATCCTGCGGCAAGGATCAGTGCTTTTTTGCTCTTCATGCTGTCACAATAGTTAACAGATTATCAATGATCTCTTTATAACGGGTGATCTCCTGGCTGTTTTCAAACCCTTCAATTCCGTTATTGATGAAAAAATTGGCAGCATTAGTGTAGTTTATTTTGGATAGAGACTCCTTCAGAAGCACCTCCTGCCTCTTGTAGCAGCTTGCCCCCTTACTTTGCATCTTTCTGATTCTCTCCTTATGGTCATGCTTATCTTTCGGGTATTTTTCAAAATAGAGCAGGGCAACTTTGTAAGATTCGAGAAAGGGGCGCAGAAATTCTGAGAAGCCTTTAAGTTTTCTGTATCCTTCGGAGGTGAGGTTATAGGTATCTGAAAAAGAGGGTGTTGGCACAAGAATACCGTCCTCAATAAAGGCTCTGATACAGATGTGAATCTCCTCAATGCATGTTGTCTCCTCATCAAAAGAGAACTCATCAATAAAAAAGTTCTGAAGGAAACAGTATGTATCTGTCAGATCTTCTGATGAGAACTGAAAAGTGTCTGTTTTCAGTATTGCAATAGCTGTGTAGGCAGCAGGAATAAAGAAGCAGATGGCATTATTCTTATAGTAGTCAAGTATCGGTCTTTTATTGTCTTTGACAAAGAAACGGGTGTTCTCAGTGATCTCCTCTTCTGTTTCGTCAGCAAGCTCAATGAATTTTCTTGATACAAAGAGCTTCAGAACATGGTTAAGTGCAAGATCTGGATCAATGGTCAAAGTGTCTGAGAGTTCAACATCAGATATGGTCAGCATGTTCATGTAGGAGTTTACCCGGAACATAAGCTCTTTTTTGGAGAAACTGCTTCCCGAAGCATTGAGAATCGCGCTTGCTATGATTCCGTGTGGAGTTATAATGGATGATTTGTTGATGGCATTTAAGAGCTTGTATCCCATACTCTGGCAAAGGGCCATATGCTGCTCATTATTCATTGACTCAAGGTCAAGCCCTTTTTCATCCAGATAATCACTTAAAGAGAATGGCTCATGGAATTTGATATAGACTTTCCCATATTTCTTCTTCAGAAACTTTCTTGCATTAAGAAGCTGGGAGAGGTTCTCAGGGTTCTTCTTGCCACCTTCAATTTCATGTATATATGCATCCTCTTCAAGCACCCTGTCATAACCCACATAGGTGGGCATGAATATCAGGTCTTCACACGCTCCGTTTTTGTAGGCCTTAATGAGCATGGAGAGGAATCCAAGCTTTGGCGGAAGGAGCTTGCCAGTTCTGCTTCTGCCACCTTCAATGAAAAATTCAATGTTAAAACCCTCAGATAGGAGCTTTTCAATGTAGGCTGCAAAGATTCTTGAGTAGAGCACAGCCCCCTTGAATGTCCGTCTCAGAAAAAAAGCACCGCCTCCTCTGAAGATAGGGCCAAGCGGCCAGAATGAGAGGTTTTTTCCTGCTGCAATGTGGGGGCAGGGCATATTGTTTTTAAACATCATGTAAGAGAGAAGCAGATAATCAAGATGGCTCTTATGGCAGGGGGCAAGAATCACTGGTGCCTTCTTGGACTCCTCCTTGATCCTGTCCAACCCCTCATAATCAACCACCAGCCCCTCAAAGATATTATTGAAAGCCCATGTCAGAACCTTTTCAAAGATGAATATGATATTGAGGTTATAGTTGGCGGCAATCTCCTCAATGTAGGATGCAGCCTTTTTGTGCGTCACCATCAGAGACTGCCCCTCCTTTTCAGAGTGGTCGCGCATGAAGCTTTGCAGGGGGTGCTGGGTCAGGATATCTTCTGTGAGTTCATCTCTTGATTTCAGGACAGGCCCTGTTATGCTTTTTTTCTGGCGGTTCAGCATATCAATCAGATGGTTTCTCAGAGTATAGGCCTGAAAATCCTCATCAATATCACGGATGTCAGGCTGGTTCAGAAACTCTTTTAGATTGAGAGGAGCAGAGATCTCAACGCAGATCTTTTCAGGGTTCTGCCACATTGCAAGAAGTCTTTTCAGCTTGCCGGGTTTTTCATTGCTGCCAAGGAGGATATCCATAAAGGTTGAGGTGGTTCTTACTGGTTTTGTGCTGAATACAATTGCCTGTGGAACAAGAAAGAGAGGTCTGGTGCTGTTTTTCTGAAACTCAATCAGGTGGCGGAGGGGATCTGGCCCTGACTCAACAAATCTTCTGTAGAAACTCTTACCCTCAACCATATGGAGAAAGCCTGAATGGCCCTTTGAAAACTCATGGTCAAAATAGTGGGTCTCGTACGGGTTTTTAAGCTTAAAGTGTCTGAAAAAATGGTCACACTGGGATATGAAGATCCTCAGGAGCCTGTTGACTGGCATGAGAAAAAAGAACCTGAACTCAAATGCAATCTCAGGATAGGGCAGGGCCAGTTTTTTAAGGGCAGTGTGATAGTAGAGAAACTCAAACAGACTCTTGTATTTCCCCACATATATAACAACACCTTTTTCGTTAAGCCGGTTCAGTTTTTCTGTTTTTTTGACGTCAAGTTTAATTTTGTCAAAAAAACGGTTAATGATATATGATGGTAGAAATCCAGAGTTGCCAGGATAAAAGCAGGCGAAATGTTCACTTGTATCACCTATTATCTTATCTATATTGTTGCTCCAGATATCATGCAGCTTTTTTAAGATCATCATTACTAAATGTCCTATTAATATTCTCTCTTTTACCGGTCTATCCGGTCTCTATAAGGGGGCAGGTTCTCAGAGCTTCCCCCCGCATTCTGTCAGATAACTTGGGAATTTCTATCAAAGGTTTGATTTAATGGCAATAAAATAATTGCTGCTCAAAAATTGGCTTGATTTACTCCGGTTCATATGTTAATTGATATCGATTATTTTTAAAGAATAGGACTATGTATTGGAATTTATATAGTTATTTTATCATCTACTTGTAGTTGCAATTATTAACGTTGTCAGGAGGTTATGAGTTATGAAAACATTGATTGGCGGAGCTGTTGCAGTTCTTCTCGGTATTATTGGTATTGCTATCTGGTTTGGTGCCTTCTTGCAGATTCTTGCAGGGGCAATTCCACCGGTACTGCTGCTTGGCGGTGGTCTGGCTCTCTATCTTGGATTTGATGAACTTAAAGATTCATGGAAAAAAGATGAAGGCGCTGATGCACCTGAAGATGGTGACAAAGCCAGAATAGCTGAACTGGAAAAAGAGCTTGAAGGGCTGAAAAAATAGTACGTCTCTATTGGGTTTTACTCTTTTTCTACCTTGAGTTTAAGTTGAATTTCAAAGGATTAGTATCATATTTTCGTTGATGCTAATCCTTTTTTATTGTTTATAGTTGCTATTGATAATGGCCCTACGGAAGTGAGCTTACTGTAACAGGCTGCGGCGCTTACGGAACTGAGGTCTGCCAATCCAGTATGGATCAGCCACGCCGCTTCTGTAAGCATCAAGAGCTGCTGGAGAAGAGTTGACATGGAGGTTACTGTAGCTCCCATCTTTGTTCTCCCAGCGTTCATGCCAGTAAACAGCGGCACGAACCCTTCTGTATTGTGTTTTCATGTCAGAGAATGCCCTGGTGATAAACCCTGCCTTGTCATCAGACGGGAACTCGCCCACACCCCACTCTGCCACAATGACTGGCTTTGCAGGATTGAGCTTGCAGATATCCCCATAACCCATCTCCATGGCATCATGAAATGAGGACCATGTATCATGTCTGCCCATTTTCCCATACACACTTAAACCGAGCCAGTCAACATAGTCATCTCCAGGGTAGTAGTTGGCCATGGCATTCCACGGCTCCTGAGGTGCACTGAAGTTGTTGGCGTGGAATCCCCAGATGATATTATCTGCCCGCCTGCCCCTTACCCGATCGACTACATACCGGTATGTTTTTTTTACAAGCTCCGGCCCCTTGTAAAGGGGACGCCCCTCTTTTTCTCCTGTAACCTCCCCCCCACCATAATATTTTCCTGACCACGGGAACCATGTCCCGTTCATCTCAAGACCCCAAGTCACCATGATAGGTTTGTCATACTCTCTTGCAGCGTCTGCCCACTTGTCAATATATCTGTCCCATTTGCCAGCCAGAATGTCAGGCAGATTAAATCTGTCAGGTCCCTTGTTTTCTTCATATGGTTTCTCCCACGGCGACCAGAAGAGCAGAGGAATTGCCCCATATCCAGAGATAATCTTGACAGTTTTCAGGGGAAATTCCTGGTCTCCCCAGAAATTACCAAATGCGACCACAGCAAGATGCTTGCCGACCATCTTGTCAAAGGCTGTTAATGCGTCATAGGTGACATTGCTCTCTCCTTCGCCAAAATCGACATAAGCACCGTTATATGCACCATGATCCGGCATCATAAGCTCCATGGGCACCTTTTTTTTAACGACAGCAGGTTCATTCTGCTTGCAGCCGCCGACAATGACCAGGGTGCAGAGTGCAAGTAATATCACTGTGAAGATAATGGGTGCGTGATCTCTGGCATCCATAAGTTTAATCGGTATCAGTCTGTTTTTCATAGCCATATTTATATCCAGTTTCACACTTAATTGATCTTAACTCTATTATCATAAGTGACTGAGGCTGTCCTGTCGAGCTTGCCCCAGCCTACAAGCACACCCTTTATCGCCTTGAAAATTGCCTTTGCCACTGCATAGCTCAATAGAGGTCTGTAGATAAACCTCATCGGTACTACGAGCCTGATCTGAGACAGAGGTTCCTTCTCAATCCAGCAGGCAACTGCGGCAAGCAGCAGATCAGAGATCATAAAAATCACAAAATAAAAATATAAAATCCTGTTGGCAGGGCTCAATATTAGAGAAAAGAGCAAAATAGCGTCAATGATAGGCCCTATTGCCACAAGAAAAATATTAAAGAACCATGCACTTGGCAGGCTGAACCAGCCAAGTGCACCGAACTTTGAGTCAAAGAGCATCTCCCTGTGTTTCCATAGACACTGAAGAGTTCCAAATGCCCAGCGGAAACGCTGTTTTGAAAAGGCGCGTATCGTCTCAGGAGCCTCTGTCCATGCGACTGCGCGGGAAGCATAATAAACCTTGAAGCCACTTCTATGCAGACTCAAGGTAAGATCAGTATCCTCGGCTAGTGTGTCGGTGCTGATTCCACCAGCAGCCATTACTGCGCTCTTTCTGAGAGCACTTACAGCACCTGGCACGACTGTTATGCAGTTAAGCTGGTGATATGCTCTGCGATCCAGATTAAACCCGCAGGTATATTCAAGTGACTGAAAGCGGGCCACCATTGTCTTTGGATTACCAACCCTTGCCCTTCCTGAAACTGCACCCACTAAAGGAGCTGTAAGAGGAGTGACAAGCTCGAAAATCGTGTCTGGCTCAAATTGCGTATCTGCATCAAGAGTGACCACAATCTCATGGCTCACAGAGTCAAATCCGTTTCTGAGGGCTGTTGCCTTACCGCAGTTTGACTGTCTGATGAGAGAGATTCTCTGGTCACTCAGTGCCATATCTGCCACGATCTGAGCTGTGTTATCATTTGAGCCGTCATCAACCACAACAATCTCTATCTCTCCTGTATAACTGCTTGATAGCAATGCTCTTAGAGTCTCACTAATAACCTTCTCCTCGTTGTAGGCAGCAATCAGCACACTCACCGGTGGGCAGAATTCGGTTGCTGGAGCATAGAGATCATTCAGGGCCGGACACAATTCGGTTTCCGAAGCATAGAGATCAGTCAGGTACGGAAAGAGTAGACAGGTAGAAATTTGATCTCTCTCTCTATGTTGATCCTCTTTTTTCAGGTAGAGCTCCTGCCGTCTGTTAATTATGGCCAGAGATGCCACGATCAATGTACGCAATACAACCAGAGTTGTGGCCACGATCATGAATGCCCAGAAGAAATCGGTGAGAGTGTGGATTATCCTGAATCCAAAGCCACTGATTGCCCGTGTTACTGACTGCTGATTTTCAGGAACAGCTGGCATGAACTGAGCAGGTGGAACCCCGACCATTTGAGCCAGAGAGACGATGGTGTCCCCCCTAACCCTTAAATAGTCGATGATTGCCGGGAGAGCCTCAACAGTCTGACTCCTATCGCCTCCGGCATCGTGCAGCAGGACGATATTTCCCCCCAGAAGACGCCCCTCTCTGACCCTCTCTACCATCTCTTCCACTCCTGGACGGTCCCAATCCTCGGTGTCAATATCTTCGCTCACGGTAATATATCCCATCTTCTGGGCAATTCTGACTGGCGCAAGCTCCTCTGGTTCATGGGGATTGATATCAGCATTATATGGTGGACGGAAGAGAATGGTTGAGTGGCCTGTAATTGCCTCAACCAGGCGCTGTGTGGCATTGAACTCCAGGTGAGCCCTCTCCTCGGAAACCAGTGCAATATCGGGATGAGTATAGGTGTGAGTACCGACAGTATGGCCCTCTCTGACTATCCTCCGGACAATATCAGGGTGATTTTCCATGTTATTGCCAACCATGAAGAAGGTGGCCTTTACACCTCTCTCTTTGAGAATATCAAGAATCTGCGGTGTCCATTCAGAGTCAGGGCCGTCATCAAAGGTTATGGCAACACCATCTTTTACCACACTGCCCTGATGAACTACAGTGGTATAGTGGGGGAACTTCTCATACTTTTCCGTAGTTACCCATTGATTACTCTCATTCAGGTTCTCACTACTCTCTAAATTTGTATCGCTCTCAACGCCTTGATCTTCTGCATGGATCTCAACGCTTATGTGACGGCTCCCCTCGCTCTGTTCATCCTCTATGGAGATAAAGTTGCCTCTGCCTATATTGGCTACTGCCTCGCCAGGTCTTATGGTCTCAAGAGTTGTAAGATCCTCTCTGTCAGGCGGTTTTATCAGATCCATGCTGAGAATATGCCAGATACCAGGATCTTCTGTGCCAAGACGTGAGATGGCAACCCCACCGACATGGTGTTCCCTGGCTGTTTTGAGCTGATTGAGAAAGGTCACTGCATCAAGGAACCAGACTGTATGAACCAAGCCTCTGTTTTCATATGAAAACCCTGGATTCATGTAATAGGGGTTAAACTCGCAGGATTCAAGTGAAGAGCGGGATGCCCGGCTCATCACATCTTCAAAGCTGAGAGTATCTGCCTCCAGTTTGCCGTAACTCCAGTCATAGCCGTAAGAGCCAAGAGCGGTAATCCACTGAGAAGGGTCACCATACCCATCAACCAGAGCGTGCAGCCAGCCGTTGAACCACTCCTGTGAGGCAACAGGGCCAGGTGGGTCAGACTCCCCATTCTGGTCATGAAGCATGGCTACAAAGTGGTCAATATGGTTGGCAAGTCTATCCAGATCAAAAAGCTTAAGCTGCTGGCCCATGGGGATGCAGAGCCATAACTCCATCT
>Ga0066603_10000832_pt1 | contig 22310 bp, 21 predicted proteins | sample Higcelweek8metaG_FD_59482 | JGI IMG/M metagenome (GOLD analysis project Ga0066603, IMG submission 59482) | Freshwater pond sediment microbial communities from the University of Edinburgh, under environmental carbon perturbations - High... | ecosystem: Environmental > Aquatic > Freshwater > Pond...
CTCCACAAAGCGGGGAAAGAAAACCTTTTTATCAACAAAGAACTCATGCGTATCCTCAGCGCATAAAACGAGGTTAACTCGATCGCCATATGTGCGAAAAAATATTGACGTTATCCTTGTTGTCATCGTCCATACCTGAATAAGGTCACTGATGGTATTCTTGAATGTCGCGTAGACAAGATTACTGATATTGTGCACATCGCGATCATCCCAAATTGACGATACCTTCAGGTATCGCGTCTCGATCGCAGTATGGAAGTAGACAATGAAAGAGCTGGTATCCTCGTTTTTTTTGATATCACAATCTAGTCGTTCTTTCATGATGGATACATTCTGAACTGCATCGTACTATTTTCAGTATACTCCTGAATGTTGAACACAATAAAACGAGACAAAGGGAGCATGATCGGGATTCTTGTTGCTCATATAAAGGACAAATAGTAAAAACACATCTATTATAAATTATTACTTCCTCAAATAATCCGTTGACAATTCGTACCTTCCCCAGTACTATGAAAAGATCTTCTGGCAAACTGGCGAGGAAGCATTCATTACCATTCCTGTGGTTTTCCCGCCATTTACGTAACCAACCCGCAACAGTCAGTCAACACTCGAACCAGGAACCCGTCCGGTTAAAGAACGCCGTAAGCGACGTTCATTCGCTCGCGTCTCGTACGCGATGCCTGATCCAGCACGCGACTGTGTTTTGGCGTCTATTTATTGGCTCGTGATACAGTTTTGATACCGGCCAAAAGGAGTTTGTTATGAGCGACGATAAAAAATTGATCGGTGATAAGCAGGAAGAAGATTTAACAATCCTGAGAGGCTTATACAACGCATGGGGCCATGTAGTCATCGGGTTTGTCCTGATATTTGCAGTTGAATTTTCGGCCCTCATTTCGCTCATTTCGACCGTTACAGGTTTCCGGATCTATTCGGCGCCGTTTACCAGGATGCATGCATTCTCTCTCCTTGTGTCGCTCGTATTCGCGCTTACGATTAACATCGTTGTATACTACGATCGATGGAAGGTAAATGAAGCCTTCTCTAGTCAATTCTGTTCCGGAAGCGGCGCCATCTCGATGTTCTACGTCCCCGTACTATCGGTGATCTATGCGTATTACAGGGGAATACTGAAGTTGTTCAAGAAATAGGAATATCTGAACAAGGGGACGGCGCCTGATTTCGGCATTCCGCGTCGCGACGGAGATTATCGCAGGCCAAGATCCGGATAACCGTTTGTCCGGACGGCTTGTCGCAAGGGACGTCTTCTTCCCGTAATCATCGCAACCCCTCAAACCTTCCAGTCCAACTTGATGTCCACCCTCAGTATAACCAACAGCCACATGATTACGTTGGTCAGCATCCAGATGGGGGAATACACAAAGTAAAAGAGGATGTACTCGAACGGGTTGAATTTGAAGCGTAAAAATCGCGCGAATATAAAGTATAACAGTCCGGATGAGGCGAGCCCGATGGCCGTCGGTATCATACCATCGATAAAGATAAGCTCGACATGCACTATCCACAGAAACACGCCGGCAAGGGCGTGGAAATGTTGGGCAGTCATGAAAATAACCGGCAGAATCGACGTCAGATTGAGATGCCGCATCAGCGCCAGGACAACGATATACGAGAAAAAAGGCAACAGAAGGAGCACCATCGTGACGATGAGGGACGGGAACTTGAAAAAGCTCCTCATCAGCATCAGCATGTTGGTTCTCAACCAAAGAATGTTGTTGAGGGCCCAGCGCTTACGCTGGATCAGCCATTCCGGGACGCTCGCGGGAACCTCGTTCAGCACCTTCAATCCAGGATCGTATCCGAACCTCGTGCCGCGCATAAAGGCGCGGGCCGCAAGATCCATATCCTCGTTAACGACCTTCGCGAAGCCGCCCAACGAATCAAATAACCGTTTCCTGACCGCGAACGCGGCTCCGTTCATGGAAGGACACCTTCCGGACAGCTTCGTGAAAACGTATTCCGTCATCGCGAATCCCAGGAATTCATAGCGCATCATCCTCGACACAATGGACTTTTTCGAGGCGGCTTCTTTCGGGAACTCGATTATACCGTTGTGCGCCATCATCTCCGACGTCTTCAGCAGAAAACCCGGATCGTCCGGCAGGATGATATCATTGTCAAGAAACACGAAAACATCGGTTTGCAGTGTAGCGGAGACGGAATTCAGGGAATCCACTTTCCCCAGTCTTCCCTCATTGTAGTGAATCGCGATCCTGTCCCTGTATCCTTCCAGAGACGATTCGATCTCCGGATTGGTCCCGCCGTCGACGACGACGACAATCTCCTTGTTCTCATAGGTATCGACCAGCAATTTCCCGATGATGTCTCCGACCCTTTTCGGACGGCGATACACCGGTACGATCACGGAAATCTTCATCTTGCCACCTCATCAGCCCGCGTGTCGAGGTCTTTCCCGTATACGGGCGTTGCTCCATATTCGGCGGATGCGAGCGTGCCGTTCCCGGTACTATACCCCAACCAGGGGCCTTGTATCTCTCGGCAGGCAACCGCATTATGCCATGTACATTGATGTTATGCCACGAATAACATCAATAAGAAAGCAGAATACAACCATACTTCTCATCGTAGAGGGCGATACAGAACAAATCTACTTCTCTCAACTTAAGCACTATGAACGACTTACCGGATAAATGTTGTTCCTAAGCTTGCAAAACGAAGTAGTCCGTATTATTTACTGGATCAGACGCTTGAAGCACGGAAAGATAACGTTTTCGCCTCCATTTGGGTATATTCGATCGTGACATCCTTTATCAGACCAAACCAAAAAGCTTCGATGAGAGATACAAAAGGCCAGACAAAGGGGGACCCGCTTCGCAGAATCCCTTTAATGCTTTGAAGTGTGGTTTCTCCTCCATTCCATGATGCCGTCAAAATATTACGCTAACTCAAACGCGATTTAAACCGAGCTGTGTCGGCACTTACAGTGTTATTGCAAAGAATCCCAGTGGCTTCGAAGGGCAGACATATATACCATTCTAAAACAATTTCAAACAACTGCACTCGCCAATGCAAAACAGCTGTCGATCATTAATCAACAGGCACCAAATCCCAACGCAATTTTTTCTGATGTACATTTCCTCGTAGAAAGTATTCTGTCGAAGCTATAGAGTTTCATTACCCACTTCCCTGATTTTTAAACATTCGGATCAGTGTTTTCTCTAATATTATACTCTGAAGTACCCAAATTCCGGGCGCTTGTTACAATAATTACCAAAGCCCAAGTGAAAAAAAAGGAAACTCGACAACTAGCTGAACGAAATGATATACAGGATTTAGAGAGACACTAGAACAAAGAACTCATATTGTCATAGATACCAATGATTGGACCAATCCAATAATCACAAAGAGTATTTCCAACGAGTAATGTCACAACCAGGTACATACCTTCAAATTCCGTTGGTTATGGACATGCCTGCGTGGAGCAACCTCACGGTATATACAGAAGTACAATTACAAAAGAAGTATAGATATACCGATCCCACTCACTCAGAATTATTCGCTCTTGTGACATTTATTAATCATTGTTTCCAACCCCGTGAAAATACTGTCCGCGATGTATTCGGGAAAGTGCTGTGGAAGTTTTTCAGTGACTTTCTGGATCACTTGAGGTGTATCTCTGATGACTTCCTCCATCACTTCATCAATAGACATACGGGATCCACATATCCTTCCCGTTGTTTCCCAATGCCGTCTCTGGATTTTAGCCCATTCATAATGTCTCGAAGATCCCTGAACGGCCATCGCCATTCGGAGTTTCTCGGGTGGTAATTTCTCTCTTCCGTGTCCGAGGATGGGATACACCGACATTACATCGTATACTGGCGTTAGGGTGAAACGCCCTTGTTGCTCCAGGAATATGCTGAAGTTTTTCGCGTGTCCATCGGGGGCTGCAAGAAGCCAGAAGAGAATTTGTGCTTTAAGAAACCTTTTTCTATCGTGCAACGATTCATGGGATCCCAGTAGTACATCAAGTATTGCCGGGATTCCCGGTCCTCCTTCAGTTTCATACTTTTTCGAGGGAGGAGTGCCGGTTGCCTGACACAAATCTTCCTGCGGGATGCGCATCAACCAAGTACCATCGGGCGCATATCGCCTATCAAACCGCTCAACGACCAGGACTTTTTGATCCTCGAATGAAGCAATTTCAGTCTTCGCGACAGAAAGCCCGAAAGCGTCAAGAATTTGTAGGCATAGCCATTCATTCTCTATCGATGCACTCATATCAGCCTGCATGGCGCCGATCCGTCCGAGTGGTAGTTTGAAAATATGCGACGTAGGAGTAGTTCCGAGCGGTATACACCAAGAGCCATCGTGAAACAGAAAGGCCGTCTTCTCTTGGGCACCCGCTAAAGATATCCGGAAGGACTCTTCAAATGATGCACCAGGTACCACATCATTGGTAACACCACGGATATACCGAGCTATCTCAGCATCTGCTAATGGTTTAGCCTCGATTGTATGTACATTCATGGGCTCCTGGTCTTGAGGCAAGAATTGGAGAGCACCAACACAGTCCCGTCCAATTTCAGTCAGGAGATCAAAGGCAGAATCTGATGGACAACCGAATCTCCGCTGTATTCTCCGTCGTATATCAGCGCTATCGGGTAACAGGTTGTTGAAAAAGTTCTCAACGTCCGATCCCGTATACAAGCCATCGGATGAAATTAGCGGAAGAGAAAGAGAGATCGGTCGCGCAGATGGTGATGATGCCCAAGAATTATCATAGATAAACATTTGCTGTTGTCGTACCTGTTCAATCCAAGAACCAACACGCTCACCGTTCATCCAAACACCCAGGGTGCGTACAGTTTTACTGTCCATGTTTACCAAGTTCCCTTCTCATAGTGTGAATTCAACGCTTGCTTCACATTGAGGCTGAGCTCGATACCAAGAACCGCTAAAAGCTTCATAAGGCTTTCAAGGCTACATCGTTCCGGATGAGACTCGAGAAGTGAGATGGTTTTCGGTAATATTCCGATTTGCTTCGCAACATCTTGTTGCGTTAGCCCTAAGGTTTTTCTCCTGCCTTTCAGGGCAACCGCAAGGTGTTTGGGGGTGAGAACCAGGTATTCCACACTCAACTCCTGTCATGCATGTATTGCACCGTATAGGTGATACAACGATGCGTACACCCTATAGGGTATATGTAATAGTATATACCTTATAGGGGATAATGCAACACAATTACATAGAGTGGAAGGCGAATTTACCATGCCATACAGTAGGTATCCAAACATGTAAAAAAGTATTGACAAATACCATTTATGTGTTACAATTGTAGCATGTTGATTAGGAGTGTCACATATGAAGAAGGATCTGGCACCAATCGAATTTCGGATCGTGAAATTGCTCTGGAAGCACACACAATTATCGAGCAGGGAGATTCATGATGAGATCATGAACGAGACGGGGTGGACATATTCAACCACACGTACCGTCTTGGACCGAATGGCGAAAAAAGGATTGGTTGCGAAAAAAAGTTTCCATGGACTGAATGTCTATGAGTCTTCGCTGTCCAAGGTCAACGCGTACGCGCAGCAACTATCGCGCTTTGCTTCGACCGTATTCGAGACTGATTCGCTTGAGCTTTTACCGCTTTTCGCGAAGGCCGCGATCCTTTCGGACGAGGAGCTTGCCAGTCTGCGTAGCCTTCTTGAAAAGAAGGACACAGAACGATGATTGCCTACTTGCTCACGAGCTGGACCGACGCACTAATCCTTTGCGCACTCATCATCGTCCTTTCGCGCGTAAAGCACATGCCAAACCGCGTGCGGCTGACTCTGCTGTACCTATGTCTCGCGAAGTTGATTTTACCCTGTAGCCCCTTCTCGTTTGGCCTTCCGAAGCCTCTGTGGAGCGGCGTGAAACCACAGGCAGATCTGTATTCGATCGGTCAGGATATCGCTGACACAGGCACGCGGTTCTTTATCTCCATCGATACGATGCTCGCTCTCGCGTGGGTAATAGGCGCGATTGCGCTCATATTGCTTTCGTTTTTTGGAATGTCGTCGATGCGAAACGCCGTCCGCAGGGCGACGCCTATTGATGATACTGATTCACGAGCAATCATTGAGATTCTGTCACCAATCGCGCTTCATGGAAGATCCATACGCGTCGTGGCATTGCCCCGCATCCGCTCGCCGCTTGTGTGGTGGGACGACATCTGGTACATCGTCGTACCGACTTCGTTCGCGTCGCTTGGCAAGCAGGACCGCCGCACAATTCTGGCGCACGAACTGGCACATATCAGGCGAAACGATTTTGCGAAATACCTACTGCTGGGTTTGATACAGCGCGTATTCTTTTTCAATCCCGTAATCTGGATGCTCATCACAGAGATTCTTGCATGCGAGGAAATAGAAACCGACCGGGAGGCGATAACCCTATTTAACATCACGCCTGAGGCCTACGGGACGACGATCTTGAATTTTTACGCTCAGTCAGGTTCGGGAGGATATACGGTTCCTGCGTTCACGGGATCGGCAAAAAGGAGGCTTAAAATGAGAATTGAGGAATTACATACAGGACGAACACACCCAAGGCGATTTACTCCATTATGGGTGGCGCTCATAGCATTAACCTTCGCGCTTCCACACGCAAACTATGGCGCAACGAAGGGAAGTACTACCCATCCACTTATTAATCCAGTCGATGTCGGGCGGATAACGCTTGATTACGGGCCGACGACTCACCCCATTACGAAAGAAAAATACGATCATCGTGGCGTCGATCTTGCCGCCCCCGACGGAACGCCGATTCTTGCCGCGATGGGCGGAACCGTGATCGCCGTCGAGACAGGCGAGAAAGAGGGAATCTATCTCGTGATCACCGACGGAACGGGGATGGAAACGCTCTATTCGCATCTAGGGAAAACGAACGTGTCGAAAGGCGCGATCGTACAACCCGGTGACCGGATCGCATCCGTTGGATCCAGTGGAGTGTCCACTGGTCCCCACCTGCACTTCGAGGTGCTCCGAGACGGCGTGAATATCAATCCGCACGATGTCGTGAATTTCTAATACACTCCGGTTTCGCGAACGCAGAAACGGTCTTTCCTCCCCGTGTGGAGAATGCGGAATCGCGTTCTCCTTTCGACGTTTGGTAGCATGATTCAATACACATCGAATAGGGGATTCCAACACATGGTGTTTATGAGACGTCCGTAATTAGCCACACCTGTGGCTAATTACGATATATTTGAAGTAAATCTTGTTTTGCTATCTCCTTATATTATAATGATTTTCCAGTATATAACCATTTCGGAGGACATTTAAAATAGTCTAGACTTCGATAAAAGTCTTCTGTTTTTTATATAGCCGCAAGGCAAGATAAAGGGTTGTCTTACATGGAGTCTTTTCCCCTTATACTTATTGGGTTAGCGCGTATTACATGGGGTCTTCCTGTCTTACGCATAGTGCCGTATTCTACGTAAATACTGGGTTTGCATGTATTACACGGAGTCTCGGGCAATAATCGTGTTTTATGCGTCTAAATACGAAACATAGTCGTGTTTATATCCTAAATATCCATCTACAGGGCAGAACATGAAACATAATTAGCCACACTTGTGGCCAATTTTTCCGTCCCAGTGCTTGGAAGTACACAAGAGTGTTGAAATACAACATTTTCTAGTTAAACTAAGAGGGCAAGAGGGTGTTCCTCTGAATGACTCCTTTACAAAGTATCAATTAATGTACAATTTTGAGAGACAAAAAAGACATGATAGAAAGAAAATAATTCTTAAATTGTGATAGCAATAATGCTATCATTACATAAGGTGGTATGTCCAAACTTGATTTAGATGATGCAATTGAGCTTTTAGAACGCAAAACGCTTTCATTCAAGGAGCTTGCGAGCATTTGCGACCATTTTTTCACTTTTAAGAGGCAGAATGCCAGTAGTCATAGGATTTACATGACTATATTTCCTGAAGAATTAGTTAATATTCAACCAGCATAAAACGGAGACGCAAAAAGTTATCAACAGAAGCAAGTTGTAAAGCTTCTTCGTCGAATGCAAGGAGAGTAGGGTATGAAGATTAATATTGATAAATACCAGTATCAAGTGAGTTTCTCTGAGGAGGAAGTCTGCTTTATTGCTACAGTTACAGAATTCCCATATCTGACCGCAGATGGTCCAACTCAGACAGTTGCCTTGGAAGAATTACGAGTAGTAGTCTCTGATGCTATCGATATTCTTGATTCTGAAGGGAAAAAGGTTCCGGAACCAATAAGTGAGAGAGAGTATAGGGGTAATATTACTCTTCGCCTTCTCCCGGAAACTCATCGTCAGCTTGCAGAAAAAGCCCGCGTTGCTGGATGCTCACTTAACCAGTTTCTTACCTCACTCATTGAAAAAAACATGAATGCTGACGGTATTGAACGAGCGACAAGTCGCATAGAGCATTTCACTGCGGAACTTGAGGCACTTCGATCTGCTGGAATGTTTTTCCCTGATTACTATAATTGTTCTTCACCAAAAGTGGGGACAGGCGCCAAAATAACTCCATGCTTCACACTTTCGAGTGATAATTCATATTCATCAGAACAAAGGATATAGATATGGAAATCAGGGAATTACGAGCAACTATTATTGCCTTATTCGCTATTGATGATATTGATTTTAAAGCTCTTCTGAATGACAGCTTTACAAAGAAGGTTCAAAATCTCTGTGGATGTACACGCATTGAAACACCGCTCCCTATACCAGTTGTCCAGTTCAGTGCAGGAAAGATCGAAAGCAAAGGAAAAGAGTTTATCATTGACAGAATATCGATCGAAGAACGTAAGATTATAGTGACAATTGGAGGGACAAGTGTCGAGGCTCATGACGTTCTTAATATAATCATCACGCTTATTGAAAGTGCCGAAACTCGTCATGCTTGTACTACGATAGAACCTATTATTGAGGTTCAGGAATCATCCTGCATTGCAAAAATGCGTTTTTCATTCGATTCAGTATTATTTGGCTCACATGTAAGCAACATCATGAGCGATTGTGATAAAATTGAAGCGAAAGCTCCCGATGGTTATGTAGTTGATGTATTCCCGACAACATTACGGTTTAAAATTACCTACAAAGGTCGGAACGAAAAACTCGACAAGAACCATATTACACTTAATGATAAGCTCCTATCTCTTGAAGTCCGCGAAGGTACGAATCTTGAAGATAATCTCATCGTCGCTTCTGGACCGTTCAACACAACCGATCTGATATCCCTGTTAACTAATCTCGAAAAAAGGATTGTTTGAATCCCGACTATCTTCTGAACACTTGCATAGTAAAAATTACTTCAATGTTTCTAGAACCGTGACAAAAATTCGATGAGATTGTCAGCCCTCCATTATTCTGTTTGTCAAATTAATAACACACTTTTAAAATGATACTACTAATTCTTTCTCAATAATCACTAACAAGGCACACCATGTTGTGGAAAATGCTGTGCCTAATAATAACCACACCTATGGCTATTGTTAAATTTCTGAAGCCTGTAAACGCTCTCAGAATTAATTAGCCACAGTTGGGGCTAATTAATCGGCTCTGGATCCTGGAACGTCATATAAGGTAATTAGCCAGACCGAACCACCGAACGCTGTAATTCACGGGAAACCCCACGCTTTACCATCTCCTCGGCAGTCAGAACCGTGTTATGTGGATGAGTTTTTATCAAGTTCTATATATTTGTGCTTATTTGCGTACTCATGATACGCATTTTAGCACATATTTAATGTAAGGCCCATAAAATTGATACAACTGATAGACCCATATAGCTTATCTACCTGGTGTATAAGGAGTATTCGAGGGCTTCTCCATAAGGGGAGTCCTTTATTTTTAAAATTGATTAGTTACACCAGTAGCGATTTATTTCAGCCCGGTAGTCTGAACGTCATATCAGAGAAATTAGCCACACCTGTGGCTAATTAATCTCTGGCGTACATTCCTATCATATTTTGACAGTTCGAGCGGTTTTTCAGGTTAATGCGTATGAACAGGATGATGAAAAAGATTATTGCAATGTCCCTGAAACCAGAGTTTGTAGTACACGATCTTGCAAACCTGGAGCTGTTTTCTACTGCTATTCACTAAACAGGGTGTAAACACGTAGTAGCAGATATAAATCTCAATAGTATCCGTAGTAGCTTTAATTCATTTTCACAGGTAAACCTACAAGTGGATATCACTACTTCCTTTGTCATTTACAAATATATCAATGGACAGCTGGGAAAATCTTCCCGAATGAAGAGACTTATTCGTAATCCTCCGCATCATCAGTGACATCGAAATTGCCAAGAGCACTGTCGTGATTATACAGATGTACAGCAGATACAAGAATCAGCGGGAGCATTACATTAACTCGGATCACGACCAAGGTCCGCCTGCTTTCCATTCAAGTGTAAAAACCTCGTCGTGGAAAAGCGAATTAGTGACTGGTAACAAAAAGGCCGCAAGTACCGTAACAACCTCGTCTAGAGAAACCGACTCAAGTCTATTTTTTCTTAAGAAGGCATTCCATTGCACTAGTTTTTGACTGTCTTGCGCATAAGCCTCACTCAACCCGATAGGCACTGAATTTAAGACAACCGTCTGTCGGCGCTCGAAGGTTGCCTTGATAGCGCGGTTGAGTATAACCCCATCGAAATCCATATACCGCGCCAACGTATACAGATCAAAATAATCTTTCATGCGACTGTTAGCCATACCCAATGAGTTTAGCGCATCGAACTTCTCGGCAACGACCGTATACCGCGGATAAGCACGCATTGTAGGCCTGGCGAAGTCGTTCAGAATGACTGGATACTCCACTACGTCCGCTGCCGGAGTAACAGCATCGCCAAATCCGATATCAACTTGAACCTGGCAGCGAGCGCCATCCAGATAGCCGAGTAGGACCACACGTACACCGTCATACCGAGCATCCTTCCTGATTTCATCCACATTCACCGACTCGGGACGAAAGATCATTCCATCCGGATACTCGATCAGGCACAGTTCTTGAAAAATCATTTCGATTCTCGACAGCTCTGCGGAACCGAAACCTAAAAGATCAACGTCACGTGTCGCACGGTGCGGAATATCAAACCAGAGATCGAAAAGGAGCGCCCCCTTCAAAATAAAAGAATCTGCATACGGGGACGCGCCGATGCGATACAGAAAGCGCTCGATAGCGTACCGTGTCAAAACCTGATTGTACTCCTGTCGGGTTTCACGCGAGTACTTCAAAAGTCGGGCACGAACTGAAGCCGCCAGATTTGTACTCATGTTGTACTCTCCAGATATGGTCTGATAATATTCGTAACCCGGTTAATTTTCGCGAAGTGCCAGAGTTCATCCATCGTTATCCTTTTGTCCTGCCAAGCTTCACGAAGCGCTTCGAGTGCGACGTCCATTCCAATTTTGTTACGAAACTTGAAGCAATCAACAATTGTTCGAGCTACACCAGTAATCCTGACTGGGACGCCATCAATAAAGCGCGTTTCGATACCTTCTGTGAGCGCCGCTCCCGAAAATCTTACAATCCGTAGTGGCGGGTATTCCAGGACAGGAGGACGTGCTTTGTGAGGAATAGCAAGCCATACTTCAAACGGAGCCTGGGTACCCAGCTCATAATACCGCAGCGCTGAAAGGAGGCAGATTATCCCTTGCGGGGATTTTACCGCAACCTCGCAAAGGGCGGTATATTCTGACGGCTGCCGATCAGACAGTGCGTATAGGCCCCGTGCGACACGAATAAGAGAGCCACTTTTGACCATCCGGGTAAGCACAACAGTGGCGATATGCCGAGCAACGAGATCTCTTGGACGGATGACCCCCTGTGTTTGTGCAAGAGTCAGTATTTGATCAGTACTGGGTTTCATAGTATCTAGTATGTTGCAAAATGTCGGCATTTGTCAACATTTGCCGACATTTCGCAACAGTTTATCGTAATTAAGTAAGACCAGAAGTATGTGAGTAAATATGAAAAAAAGGCGATTTCCTTGTACCTAAGGCGAAAAATGACCAAATTCTTGTAAGGTACTACACAATAATTTGCCTATGGCATCGAGTTCTTAGTATGCTGAAAGCATACTAAGAACTCGGGCTTCTCACCCTCAGGTAACAAGTCAGTACTACCTCTCCGTTATCTCTGTTGTTCCTATTTATTAGGGGTCTCGATTGTTCTGCTCTCGGTACATTAATGATGTATTATAGGGCATTAGATGTTTTATTAGTTGAGAAAAAAAGGCCTGAAAGTTGGGACTTTCAGGCCTTAACCGATCATTGATCGGATTCTTCTACTCTTGGAGTAAAACGTACTCTTGCTAAAAACAATGTACGCTGATAAGCAAGAATTCGTCAAGATCCTAAAACGTTGAGACAATACAATAGCAGCACAAGATAGAACGGTCGATATTACATCAATCTGATCGTGGTATTGCCGGGATGGGTATGCCAATGGAACAACTACCCTTCTCCGACTGATGAAGTAGATATGATCCCTCTCGGAAATAGTGAAAGGCCCGCCTGGTTCGGCCGTACAACAAAGACGCATATGGGGTTTACCCCAACAGCCGGTAACCGTAATTCGAACATATCACGTATGTAAAATCCACGGAGGGCATATCACCCTCCCGTAGTATGATCTACGCAAAAGAATCAACAACTACAAGAGAGATGCAATATCGCTACATTTCCTGGCTATAGTAGCTAATTACTCAATACAGTTCAGGAAATTACCACAGTGTTTTAATAGTAGGTTTCACACTGATGTCTGGTGCATTATTTGACGTTACAGGCTTTGGGGTAGCAGGCTTCTTGGCAACAGCCTTCTTGGCCGCAGGCTTCTTGGCTACAGCCTTTTTAGCCGCAGGCTTCTTGGCAACGGCCTTCTTCGCCGCAGGCTTCTTGGCAACGGCCTTCTTCGCCGCAGGCTTCTTGGCAACGGCCTTCTTGGCCGCAGGCTTCTTGGCAACGGCCTTCTTCGCAACAGGCTTCTTGGCAACAGCCTTCTTCGCCGCAGGCTTCTTGGCTACAGCCTTCTTAGTCGCAGGCTTCTTGGCTACAGCGTCTTTTGTTGCGGTTTTCTTTGAAGCCGCTTTCTTGGTAACTTCTCCACTCATTTCGATACTCCTTTATCCATCTGACATTTCGATAGAAACATATCAGAAGTAAAATATTACTAGCTGGTATTGCTATATACTTTACAACAGGTGCTGTATCCAAAGTGCTTTAGAATCTATCGTTATGTCCGCATTCTTATATTCGGCATTTTACAGAATTCCTTAATACTATTACAAAAGTCGAATTCCCGCTCTCGTCCAGATGATGCGCGAAACCATTACTGACCTGGCACTTGCATCGACCTTCTCGCCTGAATCTACCCTAAGATCTTCTGTACGCACCCCACCAGCCCCAACTACAGTACATAAAGTGTATGGTCAGTGTTGTTCGAGCGCTCGGATATCCATCAGATACTATACTGCACTGCTTTTTGGTAATCGTCTCATAAACCACAACTTTGAAATTTTCGAATAGTGATTATCCTCGATAGCCATGGAGGACACTGTAACAAAGGAAATATCGAGGAAGACGAGTGTATTTTGGTAAAAGCTACATGAAGAACAGATAGTGAGCGAATAAGATGTAGTAGCGTTCTGACAAAAAATGCCATTTCGAAAAGTAAATACTATTATGATAACGGGAATGTGCATTCCGGTGTGTTCCCTCGATGATAGTATCCACTTGACATCTCCCATGTTTAACTGTACTAATAGGTCTATTAAATAGGAGTATTAATTGAGCCCTGAAACCAATAAATCAATGGAAGAGGCCATTCTCGAATCTGCGGAGCGATTGTTTCTCGAAAAAGGTCTTGCGTTGACTTCGACGACCGAAATCGCGAAAAAGGCAGGATGCAATCAAGCTCTTGTCCATTACTACTTCCGTACGAAAGATAGATTATTCGAGGAAATCTTTCAAAAAAAGATTCTGTTATTTCTTTCTTTATTTGTACGTATTGATAACGATAATATACCATTTGAAGCAAAATTGCTTCGTAAAATGGAATCGCATTTCGATATGCTTGTCGAAAATCCCCAGTTGCCCTTTCTCTTTTTAAACGAGCTGATCACAAATCCGGCACGTATCGCCATTATAAAGGATAGTCTTGAAAAGAATATGGGGGCGGTATATGTGCAATTCGAGAAGGAATTCAAGGAAGAGATACAGATGGGCCGGATAAGGGAAATGCAGCCGATACACCTCATTCTTTCGGTGTTTTCGCTCAATCTCGGGGTGTTTTTGATCAAACCGATGATGATGAAATTTCTCGATATGACGGAGAGCGATTTCTACGCCTTTGCCCAACAGCGGAAAGCTGAGATTGCGACGACCATCCTCAATAGTATAAAACCAAACATCCCTCCTGGGTCTGACATCCCTTCAGAGCATACCAGGACCGGGAAAAAGAGTCAGTGAATGAAAAGGACAAGTATATTCCTGTTGGCATTTGTAACGGTCATCAGCATCCCGTTGCATTCCCAGATTACACTGGACTGGTGCCAGGAAAAAGCTCGGGGACAGTATCCGCTTATTAGCATGTCTGCACTTATTGAGGATGCGAAACAATACACGTTACGTGCATCTAACACATCTTATCTTCCTCGTGTGACGGTTTCTGGTAAGGTTACGTACCAATCGGAAGTGACGGAGTTGCCGATTTCGATTCCTGGAATAGCGGTAGACAGCCTTTCCAAGGATCAATATCAGATCCTTACGGAAATAAACCAGACGATATGGGATGGCGGCGTTACGGGATCCAAAAATAAAATTAGTTCGCTATCTGCCGAGACGGATAGACAGAAAGTCGAGGTTGAGCTGTATGCCCTTCGGGATCGCGTCAATCAGATTTTTTTCGGAATACTACTTTTGGACCGTCAACTTGAGCAGAATGCGTTGTTGACACGGGAGCTCGAAATAAATCATGGCCGTCTACGCTCATACCGTGCCAACGGTGTGGCCAGTTCAAGCGATGTGGATGCGGTCGGCGTAGAAATACTAAATACCGGGCAAACTCGTATAGAACTTTTCTCCGCGCGAAAAGCCTACCGCGACATGCTTTCCCGAATGACCGGAACGACAATTGACGACTCTGTCTCCCTTTTACAGCCTTCCTCCGAAATTTCGGAAGCAGACGTGGAGAATGGATTACGTCCGGAAATGCAGATGTATGCATCACAGGAAAAATTAAACGGAGCACAGAAGGAGATGCTGATTGCCGGTGTCTTACCAAAATTGAGCGCTTTTCTTCAGACCGGGTATGGCAAGCCAGGACTCAATATGCTGAGTAACGACTTTACGACTTTTTATATTGCCGGAGTTCGTGTTTCCTGGGCACTCGACGGATTTTACTCGTTGAAGGCTGACATTGATCGTTTTGACGCGAACGCCAAAATGATCGCCCTTCAACGCGACACGTTTGTATATAATATGAGCTTGAAGACGATACAGCAGAAAAACGAGATATCAAAGCTTCAAGAGCTGATACAAAGTGACTCTGAGATCATCGCCCTTCGAAACGGTATGAAAAGAGCGGCAGAGACGAAGCTTGAAAACGGAACCGTGAGCGTGAACGACCTTCTCCGCGAGATTTCCGCCGAAAATCTTGCCGTGCAAAAGAAAGCCCTTCATGAAATACAGCTTCTGCTTTCCATATATAATTACAAATTTACTCTGAATAATTGAGGAGTTCTACAGTGAAATTGAGCCGTTTTGTCTTTTTTGCGGTTTGTGTTTTCTCTCTGTCCAGCTGTAATGAAAATCGGGATAAGATCGATGCTTCGGGAGCATTCGAGGCAACCGAAATTATCGTTTCTTCGGAGGCAACAGGAAAAATTCTGGAATTAACAATTGACGAGGGAGACCGACTTTCTTCCGGAGAGGCTGTCGGAAAAATAGACTCTTTGCAGCTACGGCTAAAAAAAGAACAGCTGATTGCGACGATGAAGGGTGTAGAAAGCAGGAGACCTGACGTCGAAATCCAGATTTCCTCGATCAGGCAGCAGATAGAATCGGCACAGACTGAAAAACAGCGCGTCGAGAATTTACTGCGGGCCGATGCCGCAAATCAGAAACAGCTTGACGATATCAATGCCCAGATCGCGACCCTGGGCAAACAGCTTGATGCTCAGCGCACGGCACTCATAGGATCAAGCCGCGGAATCACGGAAGACAGCCTTGCCCTTGAACTTCAAATAGAACAGCTTGATGATCAGATCGGGAAGTGTACCATAACCAGTCCGATAGCTGGAACGGTACTCGTCAAATACGCGGAGCGAGGAGAACTCGCGGCCGCGGGAAAGGCCCTGTTTAAAATCGCTGATCTCCAGGAGATGTATCTTCGCGCCTATATTACTTCTTCACAACTGACTACTGTTAAACTGGGGGAAGAGGTTACCGTTCTCGTGGATTTTGGTGCGAAGGAAAGCCGTTTCTATAAAGGCCGGATAACTTGGATTTCCGACAAGGCCGAGTTTACTCCCAAAACCGTGCAGACAATAGACGAGCGGGCAAATCTTGTATATGCGGTGAAAATCGCCGTGACAAACGACGGATTTCTTAAAATCGGAATGTACGGCGGGATACAGATTTCACATGAATAACACGATGGTTCACGCCCACTCCGTCTCGAAGAAATTCGGAACATCTCGGGCTCTCGCGGATATCAGTCTCGACGTTTCCGAAGGAGAATTATTCGGGATTATCGGTCCCGACGGAGCGGGAAAAACCACGCTTTTCAGGATTCTTACCACACTGCTACTTTCCGACACCGGATCCGTTTCGGTTGACGGACTAGATATCGTTGCTGACTACCGCGCGATACGGAACAGAATCGGCTATATGCCGGGAAAGTTTTCTCTCTATCAGGATCTGACCGTTGAGGAAAACCTTGCCTTTTTCGCGACGGTATTCAATACAACCATTGAAGAAAATTACCATCTGATCAGGGATATATACGTTCAGATAGAGCCTTTCAAGAAAAGAAGGGCAGGAGCGCTTTCAGGGGGGATGAAACAAAAACTTGCGCTCAGCTGTGCGCTGATACACAAACCACGAGTGCTTTTTCTTGACGAACCGACCACAGGGGTTGATCCGGTTTCCCGAGGTGAATTCTGGGAAATGCTTGGCACACTCCAGAAGCAGGGAATCACGATAGTGGTATCCACGCCCTATATGGACGAGGCGGAAAAATGCGACCGCATTGCGCTTATCCGCGAAGGCCTTTTTTTGACCGTCGATACCCCGGCGAGAATACGCGCGGCTTATTGCCACCCCCTGTACGCCGTTAAAGGCGAATCGATGTATTCCCTGCTCAAAGATATCCGCGGTTTCGGCGACGTTATCAGCGCTTTTCCCTTTGGGGATACCCACCACGTTACCCTGATGAACGGGCAAGTCGAAGTCTTTCGACGTTATCTCGAGAAAGGCGGCCATGTCGGTGTCGAGCTTATTTCGATTGAAGCGGGCATCGAGGATTGCTTTATGGACCTGTCCTCGAAGGATAATAACGAATGAGCGTCATCGAGACAGAATTACTGACAAAGAAATTCGGCAGTTTCACCGCAGTGGATCATATTACATTTGCTATAGAAAAAGGCGAGGTGTTCGGATTTCTTGGTGCAAACGGCGCGGGCAAGACTACTGCCATGCGTATGCTCTGCGGACTGAGCATTCAGACATCAGGAAAGGGAACCGTGGCCGGCTTCGATATTCTGCGGGATGCGGAGAAAATAAAGCGCAATATTGGATACATGAGCCAGAAATTTTCCCTCTACGAAGATCTTACGGTACGCGAGAACATCCGCATGTACGCGGGTATTTACGGAGTGCCTGAGCGAGAGATCGCGTCAAGAATGGAAAATCTCCTCAGACGAATCGGTTTTTTCGGGGAGAAAGACACCCTCGTCAAAGCTCTCCCGCTTGGGTGGAAACAGAAGTTGTCATTTTCCGTGGCGATATTTCACGACCCAAAAATCGTTTTTCTGGACGAGCCGACCGGAGGGGTTGATCCCGCGACGCGACGACAGTTTTGGGAGCTTATCTATGATGCATCAGAGCGGGATATAACGGTATTTGTTACCACCCATTACATGGATGAGGCGGAATACTGCAACAGGGTTTCGATAATGGTTGACGGACGCATTGATGCGCTGGACAGCCCGCGAAACTTGAAATTGCAATATGAAAGCAACACTATGGATCAGGTTTTTCAACGGATCGCCCGGAACGCAAAGCGGAAGGCGGATTGAAATGAAGCAGTTCATCGCATTTGTGCGTAAGGAATTCGATCACATTTTCCGAGATACCTGGACAATGATAATCCTGATTATCCTCCCGATTTTAATGCTCGTCCTTTTCGGCTACGCGCTGTCGACCGAGATTAAAAATACGAGCATCGCGATATACGATACATCGCACGATACCGCGACGGAACGCATAACCGCTATGCTCGGAATGAATGGGTATTTCAAGATCGGGGCAGTTCTTGAATCGGACGACCAAATTGAGCGAGTGTTCCGCGAGGGCAAGATCGGCCTTGTGGTGGTTTTCAGCGCTAATTTTTACGAAAACCTTTTACATACCGGTGAGGCTCAGATTCAGCTTTTAGTCGATGGCACCGACCCGAACTCTGCGGTAACCGTAATAAATTACGCAATGAAAATAATCGACGGCTACCAGGAAGAATTGTTCAGTGACCTCTCCATTCCCTTTCGGATAACGGCTATCCCGAAATATCTATATAATCCCGAAATGAAGAGTTCCTACACTTTTGTACCCGGAGTCATGGGCATGGTCATCATGCTCATCTGTGCCATGATGACATCCATTTCTATCGCGAAAGAAAAAGAAACAGGTACCATGGAAATTCTTCTGGTCTCGCCGATAAAACCGCTTCTTATCATTCTGGCAAAGACTGTCCCTTATTTTGTCCTGTCCTGCCTTAACCTTGCAACGATACTGCTTCTTGCGGTTTTTATGCTCGGCGTTCCAATCGCAGGCAGTCTTATTACCCTCATTGTGGTATCCCTCCTCTACATTTTCGTTTCGCTCGCGCTTGGACTTCTTATTTCGTCTATTGCGGAATCGCAGCTTGTTGCCCTGCTCATATCCGGCATGGCATTGATGATGCCTGTTATGTATCTGTCTGGAATGATGTTTCCCATAGAGAATATGCCGATAGCACTTCGCATTGTGGCGCAGATTTTGCCCGCAAAATGGTATATCTCTGCAGTAAAGATAATCATGATCAAGGGCCTCGGGTTTTCTTTTATAATCCGCGAAATGACTGTGTTGTTTTTGATGGCTGTAGCCCTTATCACTCTCAGTCTAAAAAAATTCAAAGTAAGACTGGAGTAGGATTATGCTGAAATACCTTGTCGAAAAAGAATTTATCCAACTCAAACGGAACCCGTTCCTGCCTCGCCTGATCGTTTTGTTCCCCCTGATGATTCTTCTCTTCCTTCCTCTTGCGGCGAATTTCGAGGTAAGAAACATCACAATCGCTGTTATGGACAGTGACCGTAGCCCCCTTTCATGCCGTCTTGTGGATAAGGTAATTTCCTCGGGTTACTTCACTCTTTCTTCGGTCATGCACGATTATGATCAGGCGCTCAAGACGATTGAACTTGATACTTCCGACATTCTTCTCGAGATTCCTGAGGGGTTTGAGCGGGATCTCATGAAGGAAGGAGAAGCCAAAGTTCTACTTTCAGTAAATGCGGTGAACGGAACGAAGGGAGGCCTTGGCAGTTCGTATCTGTCGGGAATCATTCAGGATTTCGCTGCAGAAATGCGCGCTGACCTGATGCAATCGGCTTTCCGCAGTCCCACTCCCCGATTTTCTGTAATAGCACAGTATCGGTTCAACTCCTATCTTCAGTATCCGACCTTTATGGTGCCAGCTTTGATGGTGATACTGCTAACCATGCTCTGCGGTTTTCTACCCGCGCTCAATATTGTTGGAGAAAAAGAGAAGGGTACCATGGAACAGATGAACGTGACTCCTGTCAGGAAAATCACAGTGATTCTGTCCAAGCTGATACCTTATTGGGTTATCGGATTTATCGTACTTTCGATCGGATTCGTAATTGCCTGGATTTTTTATGATCTCGTTCCCGCTGGACACTTGTGGACTATCTATCTATTTGCATCAATTTTTATTGTCGGAATTTCGGGCTCTGGCCTGGTTATTTCGAATTACGCAAAAACCCTCCAGCAGGCGATGTTCATGATGTTCTTTTTCGTAATAACATTCATTTTCATGAGCGGCCTGTATACGCCGGTAAATAGTATGCCCGCATGGGCGCGGATGGTCAGCAACTTTATTCCCCTGAAATATATGATTATGGTTTTCAGAATGGTGTATTTAAAGGGCAGCGGTTTTCAGGATCTGTGGACCGAATTTCTTGCACTTTGCGCATTCGCCTTCGTATTTAACGGCTGGGCAGTATTCAGCTACCGAAAGACCAGTTGAAACTCTCCGATGCTTATTTCGATTTTTCCTGTACCTTCATTACGCGTACTCGGTCAATTCGGCTATCGCCGCTACCTGTATCGCTGATCACAATAGATAGTGCGACAGAAGAATGCCATATCAAACAGATTGAAAGCCGAATCTTGTAGAACCTTTCTGTGAACGATGTATCATACTATACCAATTATAACTCACTATATCTCATTGCAATTATAATACCAAAAACGTTCATATTGTTTGATGCGCATAGCGTATAAAAACTATTCATTCACCTGTATAGAGGTATCAGCCTTGAACAATCAACAGAATTCGAGCGTGTATACATACGAGCTTTCCCGTCATAGATTGCTCGTATCGCATACATTCCTCGCGCGTCAAAGGCTGCACTAACTATGACATAGTTTACAGAATACTAAGGACATCCTTTACACTTTTAGTATATGTTTTTGCACGCTAAGTTTTTCTTCTCTGACCGTATCTTCACTGTATACATTGTGACAATAACGTTGTCAAGTTGAACTAGTTTTTGGGCGCTTGTTGAGTGTATATGAAGGATGATGCCGTATATAATCGCTTATTTCAATAAATCCTAATACAAAAGCTCTTTGAACAGCATTCTTGCAATCTTCATCAGACATTTCAGGATTAGCACCATTCTCTAGAAGATATTTGACAATATCAAGCCTTTTATGCCGAACTGCTTCATGCAATGCAGTAGTCACTACACCTTTCCAACCATCACCATAATGCATTTGTAGTGCGTTTACATTTCCACCATTGTTTTTAAGTAGGTCAACAATTTCTACACTCCCAAAACTACACGCGTCAATCATTGTATCATCGTGTATCTCTACTTTGTATTGGATTAACAGTCTACATATATCAGCATTCTGGTTTTTTATTGCAATTATTATTGGTTTAAAAGGATACCCTTTTTCATCTTTGTCCCTATGAGGATTATACCCGTTTTCCAAGAAATAACGAACACAATTTGTTTTATTATTATCAATCGCTACATGAAAGCATTCGACTTCTTGTGGATCATTAGCTATTCGTATTTTCTTTGCAATTAAATAATCAATTACATCATCCATATTTTGTTTGATGGATTCAATTAATAAACCAAGAACAGGTTTTTCATATCCATTAACATCGTATTCCTCTTGCATCATTGTTTGAATACCCATGATGTTTCCTTCTACAATGTATCCTAGATACGCTAAATACTTTTGTTCAGTGTTCACAAATAAACTCATATTGTATCCTCCATTTGGATAGTAATACCAAAGAAATCTCATTACTCTTTCATATCTTCCCGATTCATTTGCGCCAAAGATGTCCGCCCGGCATATGCTTAACCGATTTTTTCGTGCCTGCAGGGCTTGGCACATTTTGTACGTCAGGAGCATTCCCCAACGAAGTTGAGGCACAACAGCACAAAATATGACAAAGAAAATATCAGGTTGAAGCAATCATTATTTTTTTATAAACTCATATAACACTTTACCAAGTATTTCTAACCCAGAAATGATTTTATATTCTGACATATTTGAGAAGTTAATTCGGAAAGTATTTTCATTACCTCCATTCGCAAAAAAAGAACCTCCCGGAACAAATGCAATGTTTTTTTCAAGGCTTTTTACTAAAACATCTCTAGCATTAATATATTCGGGAAGCTCAATCCATAAGAAGAGACTGAACCGCCCCGGGTTCACCGGAGGCCATTTTACGTGAGTCCCGCCGCTACGGGCAGACT
>Ga0066603_10000840_pt1 | contig 22115 bp, 20 predicted proteins | sample Higcelweek8metaG_FD_59482 | JGI IMG/M metagenome (GOLD analysis project Ga0066603, IMG submission 59482) | Freshwater pond sediment microbial communities from the University of Edinburgh, under environmental carbon perturbations - High... | ecosystem: Environmental > Aquatic > Freshwater > Pond...
CGCAAGATCTTGCGTCTCTACATGCGTCTCTACAACTTTCATGCTTCGTTGTGCCTGTCATGGTATGGCTGTTATATTGTTTTAAGGCTCATAACTTTTGAAGGCAGCTTAGAACCTTCATCAAACGTAATAACAAAACAGTTTCTGTCAGGATCAAATGTAATCCCCTCAGGATTCAACTGATTGAAATTACGGGTTCTGATCAACTCTCCCCCAGTCAGATCAAATACACTCAGAGCCCCATTCTCCTCAGCCGCAAATCTATCTTTTTTCTGTTTGGTGCAAGAGAGCACCAGAAGTTGATTCTTATGGATGAAGAGATCTGAAATCCTTGCAGGTTGTCTGTTCTTGTCATCAGGCAGATCAAGTTCCCGCCAGATCTCAACCTGACCCTTGTCAATGTGATTACTGTCAAGCATCTTATGAAAATTGTCTATTTTAAGAATTACAGACTGCCTCTCTTTCAAAGGTCTCTTGAACCCAAGAAAAAGGGCATTCTGGTACACAAATATCCCCTCTATTTCAACATCTCCCTTATCCTTGCCACATCTGCTGCCAGCTGTTGTACCTACAAATTGAGCCCACTCTTCACCGCTGTTTTCATGTGCAGCCTCTTTGAGCAGGTCATACAGAAGCACGGATCTGTCTGATGTGAGTCTTGTTCCATTTCTGCGTACCTGAACAAAAAGCTTTCTCTCATCAGTAAGTGTCCCGTTCTTTTTTAAAGCCTGGGAACATGCAATATAGATCACTCCAGCTTCATCCTGACAGATCGCCTCCATGTCATCAATCTTATCCAGACCATCTATTGGCAGCTCATTTGTGATTTTTGCCTGTTCATCCATCAGATAGAGGATAGCCTCCTCATTTCTGGTCTCATCGCTTATAACCAGGTATCGCTCCAGATCATCAAGATAGACAAGTCCTGACACTTCGATCTGAGGGGATGATTTATCCATCACTCCAGAAGAGATAACGGTCTGAATTACCTCACTATCATTGCTTTTGACCATGGACTCGGCAGCATACGTTTCCAGGTTGAGCCATGCTTTTACTGATGCCAGATAGGAGACTTGATTGTGATACTCAGTCTGAATCATGACCTTTTCTCCCATAAGAAAGGGATTACTGTCTGGAAGAGAGATCTCAATTTCCCGCCCCCATGATTGAACTTCAGGCCGTTTTTTCAATCTCATGGGATATTCAACAATCCTGGAACCTACACCAACGATTTGGCCATCTACACTTCTGAGTTCGCCGGTAGTTGAGGCAACATGGACATTGTCACCTACTGATGCCAGATTATGGATATTTTCATGAATATATCCTCTTACGTAAGATGGAGAACGGGTATGAAGTGTCAGGATCGGTTCAAACGGCGATATCTTCTCTCCTGATTTGCAATGAATCGCGCCTATGACTCCATCAATTGGAGCCCGGATTAGAAGAGCTTTTTTCTCCTTATAGAGAAGCTCCAACTCTTTTTGCAACCGCTCCTGCCGGATAGATTCAGGAGCTTCAGAAGATGCCAACTTGCTATTCAGATCGTCGATTTCTGTTTGCAATCGCTTTCTGGTCAGTTGCCGTTCTTTTTTCAGATTGTCAATCTCAATAGCTATGGAGCCTGACATCCTGAATGGTTCTTTTTTTGGAGAGATACTTTTCAACCCAGCAACCATCTCTTTATTGAACCGATAGTGAGATTGAATCAGCTGGATTTTATGCTCTATCTCACCGATAATGGAAGATTGCTCTGCTTTGCGCTGACTGATCTGAGACCTGATCTCATCTTTATTTATAAGATGCTGGCTTTTGAGTTCATCCAGCTGGTGTGAAATCTCATTTATTTTCATCGTCAGTTCCGGCCGCTCAAGCTCCACCAGAACCCTCCCTTTTTTAATCTCCTGGCCTGGAACAACATGAATATTCCAGATCTCGACAGGCTCTTCTGAATTGACAATAACCTCCCGTGTCTCAGCTATACCCTGAAATGACGTCGTCTCCTCTTTTCCTTTCATAGAGGTCTGGGTGACAGCAAGAAGAGCTAAAATCCATGTAAGAGTGAGTAATTTTGTTCTGCCCATTTTATATTATCCTTAAATTTAGATTCGGTTTTATATGAAAGTCTTGATAAAGGCTTGTTTTCAGAGAGACTTTCATCTCTTCAATTGTGGCAGTGATCCGCTATGTTGGTTATATCAGACTCCGGCTCACGCAATTTTTGTGTGCCTCTTTAAGAGGGCTTTCAAGTGGTGCTTACAAAACTTCAATATTTTGTTCTGTATATCAATTGATTGATCACCTTCTAAAGTGAGCTGAGGTAACTTCACAACTCCACTGTGCTCTCCTGTAATAGAAGACTCAGCCCTTGAATGGTTTTGATGGTACTTAGTGCTCCGACCAGTTCATCTTGACTTTTTGTGCTCTTCATCTTGATGTGATAGGCATAGTCAAGGCGTCTGCCCTGAGCAATGTCACGCAAGGTTATCAGTGCAAACAGCTTGCAGTTGTTTTTAAGGATCTCGCCAAGAATCATTTTGCTTTCCGGGTCATTTTCCATATTGAACCTCAGCATCCCATCATAGTAGCCGGGCTGCCCGAACGGAGAGTAGTAAAGGATAATGACCACCAGACAGAATCCAACCGTTCCAATAACAGCGATATGGTACCCGCCCACCCCGCAGGCAATACCAGAAGCCAGTGCAGAGAACATGAATATGATATCTCTTGGATCTTTCAAACTGGTACGAAACCTTATGATAGCAAGAGCACCCATCATCCCGAGCCCGCTTGCCAGGCTGTCTCCAATAGCCTGCATTATCGTAGATGCCACGATAGAACTCAAAATAAGAGATTGCACAAAATTTCTTGAATAAGAGAGTCCGCGGAATGTCTTTTCATACACTATGGCAACCATAGTTGAGAGAAGAAAAGAGATAAGCAGAGTGTAAACCACCGTAATGATAGCCGAATGTGTGGAAGTGGTCTGAAAGGCTTCAATATCAAACATAAATTACTCCTGATAATACTGATCCACCATCAAATGCGTCTGCATGATATGGTAAAAAAGATTGATCTTTTATAGAATTAAAAATGGTAACTTCTAAGTGTACCATTTCAGGTAATTTTTAATATAACCAACATGGCGGATAACCGCCACAATCGAAGAGATGAAAATCTCTCTGAAAGCAAGCCTTTACCGAGACTTTCATATAACCGGCACGGCCGGAGCGAGGTATTGGCTCTCGGCCACAACGAACAACGAAAATCTCATGATTACAGCTATTTGAAAAGACTTTTATATAAAATAAAATTACTTAAAGCACCAAGAGTAGGATCAAGATCTCTCCTGCTGCTGAGGAAGGTGCCGTCGAATTTCTGTTCTGTCAGTCGTAATCATAAATTTGATTTTTCGTTTCAGGTGATTTCTTTTTAGTTTGTGAAGTTGCTTCTCTTTCATCTCCAACATCTCCTCTTAAAGATATATCCTCTACTCTTTTTTTGCATACCGCATCTTAAGTCAGATTCATGCTATTCAAACAGCTCACTAATCGATTCTGAATAAGGCAATATGCATGCCATACATTCTGAATAGTTATCTATGCATAGAGTAATCATCTTCATCTCTTCGATTGTGGCGGTGATATACCATGCTGGTTTTTATATGAAAGTCTAGGGATACAAACTGGTGGGTACTCTGTAGAGACGTAAGATCTTGCGTCTCTACAACTTTCATAATTTGTTGTGCCTGTCAGGGCATGGCCGTTATATACAAAGATTATTTTTACTTAAGAGAGCGATAAAACAAAAAGAGGAGATTCGACAAGTTGAGATGGGATTCGACATAAGTGTCGAATCCAGGCGGAGAAGGTAAAAAAGTTGGTAGGAGAAGAGATGCGGCTGTTTAAGTTATGATAGTGCTATTAATAAGATTGATATGGGTATCACACAAACCATCAAGCCAGTTTCTGTCATGACTTGCAACAACTATGGTAGTGCCCCATCTCTCTCTTGCGGTCTTTGCAGCATCTCTGATCTTTTCTGCACTCTCCCGATCAACACTGGAGGTCGGGTCATCTAGCAGCAGCACTTCAGGCTTTAATGCAAGTCTGGCTGCCATTGCCACGCGCTGAGCCTCTCCGCCAGAGAGTTCACTCCATCTTCTCTGGGCAAATGTTTTAAAATCAAGTCCAACATGGCTCATGGCAATTCTGATTTTCATGATGATCTGTTTATCGCTGTTACCTGCAATGCCATGTCTGTTGCGGATTTTCAAACCATAACGGATGTTCTCATAGACTGTTCTTTTAAGGAGGTATGGCTCCTGGGTAAGTAATGTAATATTAAACCTCACACTCTTTGAAAATGGAAGTTCTGATTTTCCATTAAAACAGATAGCTCCTCTGGTGGGTCTCATGGTAAAGGCAAGAAGTTTTAGCAGCGTACTCTTACCGCTCCCATTCGGCCCAACAACCCCTGTAATTGTGGCTCGTCCAATGACAAGTCTGTTGATATCAAGGGCAATACGACCATTATAAATGTGCTGAACACTGTTCAGCTCAAAAATATCTGGCGTATTGAGTGAAGGCTCTGGCAGATTCATATATTTTATTCCATCAATTCCACAAAAAGATAGTTTCATGGCTGCGGGAACTACTCCATAAGATCGATATGTTTTATATTTTTTCCGTAACAAGACAAGGGAGAGGTTCACTCCAAAGGCAATAGCCAGAAGCACCAGACCAAGGGCAATGCCGTTGGCAAACATCCCCTTACCTGTTTCAAGCGCAATAGCTGTGGCAATTGTCCTGGTATGCCATTTGATATTGCCTCCCACCATCATGGAGATCCCGACTTCGGTCATGACCCTTCCATAGGCTGTCACTACAGCCGCAACAATCCCGAAACGTACCTCCCACAAAGAGGTGAGAAAGATCTCCTTCTTACCTGCTCCAAGAGAGATGAGAGTTAAATGCAAATCTGAGTCAATCCCTTCAACAGCTGCGGCAGTAAGAGCAGTGACCACTGGAAAGGCAAGAATACTCTGCCCAATGGCAATTCCTGTAAGGGTAAACAGAAGACCAAACTCCCCAAGCGGCCCCTGACGCGAGATAAATGCATAGACCATAAGACCGACAAATACTGTGGGAAGAGAGAGCAGAGTATCCACAACAGTTCTCACTGCCCGCTTCCCTCTGAAATTGAAGTAACCAAGACAGAATCCGCAAGGTACTCCTGCTGATATGCTCAGGAGCATGGAGCCAGTGGAGACTTTGATGGTCGCAAAAATAGCAGACCATACAGAACTGTCTCCCCCTTTGAGCAGTTCCAGAGCATTGATAAACCCCTGTAAAATAAAATCCACTGCCTTATAAATCCTATCCTCTGAGAATTAACAGAGGCGACCGTAAAGCTCGCCTCTGTGTATATTTAGGTGTGAAGAGTCACCCATCAGCTTGAACTCTTTTATCAGAGTCTGCCCCTTTTTGCCAGCCATACAGTTTTAATATGCACAAGAACTGATATGATCTTAAGTTGAAATCAGTCCTGATATTTTTCCAGATTGTGGAGTCAGAGTATTGGACTTTTTCTGACGATTACGCCATATTGTAATTTAAGAGAGTCCCATATTGCAATTTAAGAGAGTCCCATACTTGCACATTCAAGAGATCCTGTACTTGAAAACTGACACCGCAGTTGATAGACTCCAACAGATTAATACAGAGTTTAAATATTATTAAGTTCCTCAAAAGGCCAAAAAAATCCCAAAACAGACCGTATAAATTATATATTTATCACAATAAATAATAGCTAAGGAGATATATCATGGAAAAAACGTGTAGTGGCTGTAATGAGAATACGGCAGAGAACAGAAGTGATTCCACAGTTCAAAACATTGATCTGGATAGCTTTGTAACCACAGTGGAGGTGGTTCCACCTCAGAACTCAGATCCCTGTGCAACTCTCCTGGCTCTGGATGCATTAAAGGCGCTGCCAATCAGTGGATTCAGTGTCGCAGCAAATCCTGTTGCCAAATCGCGTATGTCCGCAATGGCACTCTGCTCTCTTATTCAGAAGAGAACAGGAAAATTTGCCATTCTCCACTGCACAACAAGAGATAATAACCGTATCAGCCTCCAGTCCACCTTCTGGGGTGCCCGTGCACTTGGAATCAATCACGTTCTTACTGTAACCGGGGATTTTGTCGCCCTTGAGGAGAGAAAACTCACCTCAGATGTAAAGGATATGGATGTGTTTCAATTAATTGAGATGGCCAGAACCTCAGGCATGATTACCGGTGCTGTGCTTGATTTCCGTCCTGAATCCAATGGGCTGGAAAAAGAGGTTGAGCGCCTTGAGAGAAAGGCAGCCTCCGGCGCCATGTTTGCTGTTACACAGCCAATTTATGATCGTGATATGGCAAGAACCATCTCTATTTCAACCAGCCATATTGATATACCCATTATCATGGGCATCCTGCCTCTCAGAACTGCCAGGCATGCCCAGTTTCTCCATGACCGAGTTGCAGGGATTGCCGTTCCTGAAAAGCTAAGAGAGATAATGAACCATGCCAGCAACCCGTTAGCAGAAGGGATAGCCAACGCTCGTGAGATGGTTGTCATTGCAAAAGAGTTCTTCCGGGGCATCTGCATCATGCCACCCTTTGACCACTACGAGGTGGTATCAGATATTCTTAAGTGAACTGCATACAGATAACAGATATAAAAATCTTCTGATAAATTGTAATCATGAAGATTTTATTTTTTTATAGAATTTGTGGCAACTTGATCTGCCATGGAGGTTATATGAAAACAATGAGTGTCAGCGCATTAAGGGAATATAGAGAGAAAGAGCATGAGAAGAGCTATCTTCTCATTGATGTAAGGCAACCTGCTGAATATGAGGAGTCCCATATTCCTGGATCACTACTTCTGCCGCTTAACCAGTTTGAAGAACAGGTGGAAGAGCTTCCTGAAAAACATCTTATTTTTTACTGTAAAAGTGGTATCCGTTCCAGAGCAGCTGCCCTTACCGCTGATTTTTTCAATGCGGCTGACAAGGATATATATAATCTGGAAGGGGGAATGCTGGCCTGGAATGGTGTCACTATTCAGGGGTTGCCCTCATTTAAAGCTCTTGATCTGAAAAAGGGGGGCAATGAGATCCTTGTGGATGCCATGAATCTTGAAAAAGGGGCATTCCGGTTTTATGAGCATCTATTAAATCAATGTTACTCAGACAGCTCTCTGAATGAAATTATGGAGAGGGTGCGAGACGGTGAATTGGGACACGCAAAGCTGATCTACTCCCATTTAAAACAGCTCTCCCCTGCTACTCCTCCATTTGATGATATTTATCAAAACCTTGACGGAGATATCCTTGAAGGGGGCACTCCCCTTGATGAGATGGTAAGGTTGCTCCAAAAGCGTGGTGAGCAGTTTGCAGAACAGGAGAGCCTGATAAAGGGAGATGGTGAATATCGCAGAGAGAGCGGTAAGCAGCAGATTACCGATATTCTTGAAATTGCTATTGCCATGGAGTACCAAGCTTTTGATCTCTACAGGGTTCTCTCTGAGCGCACCTCTGAGGAGAAAACGCTGCAAGAGGCCTTTTACTCTCTCTCCCAGGCGGAAAAAACACATATGAACTCCATTGTCAGAGCGCTTGAGCAGTTTCTGTCTGAGAGTTAAGCCATGCCACTTTATAAAAACAGACGCTTCTGGCTTGGCACTCTCATGGCATCTTTGCTCTTTGGCACGCTGCTGATCTATAGAGTTGCATTTTATCATGGCACATTCATGAGAGCTGAGAATAGGGATAGATGGAGCTATAAGGAGCTTCAGGCTGGTGAATCATGGATGAGTATCTTTCAAAACTTCAAAAAAATAGGATATAGCCACCGTCGCCTTGAAAATATCGGCAACGGCTACAGAATCCAGGAAGAGACTGTGATGAGAATCAACACAATGGGAATGGCACAGGAGGTTAATGTTAAATCCAACAGCACAACAGACAGTGACTTTGCAGTAAAAAACTTTGATTTTGAAATTATCTCCGGAAGTTTTAACTTCTCTGTAACTGGTGAGATCAGAGGCAGCACCCTTTATGTTGAGAGCCGTGATAAGATAAGAGACTCAGGCCAGACTGCCACTACCCCCGGAAACAACTCTGAACCGCTAGAGATCTCTCTTGAGAATCGACCATATCTCACATCAGGTATTATCCAGGCAACTGTGGCAGCAGGCCTTAAAGCAGATCAGGAGATGGTGCTATTTGTATTTGACCCTTCAACCCTTGGTCAGGCACCTGCCACCATAAAAATGGAGGGGGCAGAAGAGATTGGCGTGAATGGGAAAAAGATCACAGCACAGAAAGTCTCCCTGTCATTCAAAGGGGCAAAGCAGTTTGCCTGGCTTGATAAGGATGGCCAAGTGCTCAAGGAGAGAGGGCTTCTGGGGATCACGCTCATCAAAACAGACCGCCAGGATGCAGTTGACAGAACAGCACTTGAGGCAAGCGACGATCTGACCCGTCTTGTCTCGGTTCAGTCAGATAAAATCATCGATAAACCAGAGAATCTGGCACGTCTCTCTATAAGGATATCAGATATTGATAATCTGGATATGAATCTGAACTTTGGAAGGCAGGTAGTGAAGAGAGCTGACAAGAGTTCACCAGATGAAGTATTAACCATTGAAAAGGAGTCTCTTGAAGGGCTGCCTCAGAAACTTACCTCAGCTCTTCTTGCTCAGATTGAGCACCGATTCAGAGAACCTGACGCATTTATTCAATCCAACGACCACAGGATCAGAAGTTTTGCCTTTAAAGCTGTCTCTGAGTCTGACACCCCTCTTGAAAAGGTTAAGAAACTGGTTGCATGGATTCAAAAAAACATCAAACGCCAGCCAGTGATTTCACTTCCCAATGCTCTGTCAACACTTGAGAACAGGAGAGGAGACTGCAATGAACATGCAGCCCTTCTTGCAGCTTTCTGTCGAGCCATAGGCATACCTGCAAAAATTGAGGCAGGCATGGTCTATTTAAACGGCAGTTTTTATTACCACGCATGGAATTCTGTCTTTATTGGCAGATGGATTACAGTTGATTCACTGTTCAACCAGATTCCGGCAGATGTTACCCATATTGCCTTTTTATCAGGTAGCCAGGATATGCAGTTGGACATATTGGGGCTGATGGGCAAGGTTAAAATAGAGGTTATTGAGTAGCAGGACTTTTGCGGTCGCAACTTCTAACAAAAGGGCGACTGCAAAAATCCTCACTGTCAACTCACTACTCAGGCAGATTTTATTCTCTGTTCTCATTAAGTTAGTTGCCTGGACTACCTTTTTCTGCGCTGCTGCTTACTTATCACAACTCTTAATGGTTACACGGTGATCCTGGATCATGTCCACACACATTCTCCCCTGTCACAAGGCTGCTTGCCAGATAATCGGCAACCAGCTTTTCAGGGGTTTCAGTTGGTGCACCAGTAACAACCTTGATGCCTGCCTCACCAAACAGCTCCTGAGCCTTATGACCCATACCGCCTGCAATAACAACGTTGATACCATGATCATGAAGCCATTGAGGAAGTACACCTGGTTCATGGGGAGGTGGTTCAAGAACCTCTGTAGTTTTAATCTTATCGTTCTCTGTAGTGACAAAGCAGAACTCTCTGCAATGTCCAAAATGTGCTGTCAGTTTACCCATTGCCATGGGAATTGCAAATTTCATAACATGTTCCTCTTTTCAACTTAAAATAGATATTAATCTTTTCTTATGGCTTTAAGGCATAAGGGTGTTGTACAAATCAAATTCCATACGTTGCGCCACTCTCTGATCCAACATTAATCAGATGGAAATAATCTATATTGTGACCACCTGTTGTAACTGATCATAACGATCAAACCCAATGTCCATCCACATTTGGCCCTTCTAAATATTTAGGATCACTGCTTTTGAACTGCTCTACAACCTCCTTCACACTACCCTTGATCCCTGTTACCACTTTTATTCCTGCCGCCTGAAGAACATTATAGGCCTTAGGACCACAATTGCCAGTAATAAGAACATCCACGCCACAATCTGCCACAGTTTTACCAGCCTGAATCCCTGCCCCCTGAGGCAGATTCATATTCTGGTCGTTTGGTTTTACCTCAAAGTTAAAGGTCTCTGTGTCCACAATCAGAAAATAGGATGCTCTGCCAAACCTTGGATCAAGATCAGACTCAAGGGTATTTCCGCTTGATGATACTGCCACTTTCATTTTAAACCTCCTTATCTATAAATCTGATTCAAAACAATCTCTCTTTTGTCTCACCGATGAAACTCATAACATTCTGCCACACCTTTTTTACAGCCCTGGATGCCGGACCATCAGAGTAAGTTACAAGGCTTTGCCCCATCTTCATCGATTCAATAACAGCCCTGTCAAAAGGGATCTCTCCTGCAAATCTGATGTTGTGCGTCTCGCAGAAGGCTTTGATATTCTCTGAAGCCTCAGGGTTGAGGTCGGCTTTATTGATGCATAAAAACGCTGCTGCACCCATCTGCCCGGCAAGTTTTCTGACCCGCTCCATGTCATGCATACCTGACAACGTAGGTTCGGTTACAATAAGAACTGCGTCAGCATTGCTGATGGATGCGATCACCGGACAGCCAATTCCTGGAGGACCATCTGTTATTATCAGAGGGATGTGCTGCTCCTTTGCCATAGCTCTTGCTCTCTGACGCAGCTGGCTGACAAGAAGCCCTGAATTCTCCTCTGCAATGCCAAGCCTTGCATGAACCATCGGGCCATTGGCTGTTGTAGATATATATTTTTCTCCACATATCTGCCGCTCAAAAGAGATCGCATCTGCCGGACAGAAATGGGCACACACACCGCACCCTTCGCATGAGATTGGGTCGATGGTAAATTTCTCCCTGATTTTATTGCCATCTTTTCCAGCCAGCTGGCTGGCTGTTCCAGAGCCACCAGCAGATTTTTCAGCTATGGGGTCTTCGCTATTAGTAATAGATATTGCGTCAAACTGGCACTTCTGAAAACACTCTCCACACCCTGTGCAGAGATCAGGATTGATTTCAGCCTTGTGTCCACCCTGAAACTCATCTGTCTCTATAACCTCATGTTCAAGTGTGAGAAAAAGGTTGGCTGCATCAACATCAGCGTCAATAACAACTCGTCTCTCTGCAAGGGAGGCAATGGAGGCTGTGATGCTGGTTTTCCCTGTGCCACCTTTACCACTTATAACTGTCAACTCTTTCATTTCATAACCTCCCTTTGATCAATTTCTCTCCTGCCACTGCCAGCCTTACTGATAATTTTAAGGTAAAGCTCCTCAAAAAGAGCCTTCATCTGAGGAATTTCATCCACCAGAAAGAGACCTTTTGCACACACCTTTGCAGCCTCTCTGCTGAATGGAATCCTCTGCATCACCTCAATACTCTCTTGATCTGCATATTTATCTATAATACCTTTTTCCCCATCTGCCCTGTTGATGACAATTCCCATCGGGACATCAAGTTTCTTAAGTGCCTCAACAGTTAACGCAAGGTCATTGAGGCCAAATGGAGTCTCCTCTGCCACAAGAAGGGCAAAATCAGAATCACGAAGAGTTGCAACTGCCGGACATGAGGTTCCAGGAGGTGCATCAACAAGGGCAAATCTATCCGGGTGGATTCTCTCTTTCACCTGTTTTATAAGTGGCGGAGACATCGCCTCGCCCACTCTGAGTTCTCCCCATGTAAGGTTGAACCCGCGGCTGCTCTCTCCTGACAGCAGAGAGCCAAGGGTTCTTGAACTCTCCTGTACAGCACCTGTGGGACAGACCATGCTGCACCCCTTGCATGAGTGGCACATCTCAGGAAAGATCATGATCTTCTTTGCAATCAGGGTAATGGCACTGAACTGGCATATCTTTTCACACTCTCCGCAGAGGGTGCAAAGCTCCATATCAACCGCAGGTATCATGGTTGAGACCTCTTCTGTCAGAACATTGTGCGGTTTAACAAAAAGATGGGCATTTGGCTCTTCAACGTCGCAATCAAAAACTTCAACACCCTCTTTTGCTGCTATTACTGCAAGATTTACAGTGACTGTTGTCTTGCCTGTTCCACCCTTCCCGCTTGCTACAGTAACTATCATATCAATTTTACCCCCCTCTATGTTAGAAGCACTACACCCTTATATTCTCAATTTTAATTAACCACTCCAACCATCTGAATCATAAACCCTCTCTAATCAGAGAGGTGCAATAGCAATAAAGAGTATATGCTAATAATACTAATAAGCAATATCTCATATCTTGTCAATGATTATTTTTTCAACTCACTGATATGCCGGATCAGTTGAGAGCAAGCAGAAGTAACAGAAAAAAGTGTTTCCTTAGAGAAGCATTTACTCTATATTGCGCCCATGAAATAAGAGACAAGCATACAGAATGCAATGACGAAACTATACATATATAAAGGAACCATTACTAATGACAGACACAAACAGTGGAAAAACCACTTCAGAGGTCATTCCCGAGCAGATGGGATATGGTACAAGATTTCAATTTCAATGCCACAAGGGGGTGAAATGTTTCACCAGATGCTGCCGGGGCATTGATATCATGCTCACACCATATGATATTTTAACCATGAGAAAACATCTCAACATAACTTCAGAGGAGTTTCTGGCAATCTACACCGATCTCCATCTGCTTGAAAAAGCTGACCTGCCAATTGTCACACTCAAACTTCTGGATGATGAACAGAAATCGTGTCCATTTGTCCAGGATAAAGAGGGGTGCCTTATCTATGAGTGCAGGCCATCAACATGCAGATATTACCCCCTTGGCATGGGATCATTAAGCTATGCAAGTGAACTGAACAAAGATGGTGGAAAAGAAGAGTCAGATGCCTTTTTCTTTACAGTAAAAGAGGCTCACTGCCTTGGCTTTGAGGAGAAAAAAGAGTGGACAGTTGCTCAATGGAGAGAGGATCAGGGGGTCAATATCAGAGATGAGATCAACGCTGGCTGGACAGATCTTATTGTCAGAAAAAAGACCATACCAATGAGCATCAAGCTCTCAGAGCAGAGCAAACAGATGTTTTTCCTTGCCTGCTATAACATTGATAAATTCAGAGAGTTTGTCTTCGGAAGCACCTTTCTTAAGAGATTTACAGTTGACCCTGTAAAGGTTGAGGAGATCAGAAGTGATGATGTCAAGCTTTTGCAGTTTGGGTTTGAGTGGCTCAAATCCATATTCTTTCAGGAGGGGGAGATCAAGGTAAAGCAGCAGGATCAACAGGCTGGTTGAAGTATATAGTAAAGATCCACCTTCTTAGAAGGTGGCTTTGCGTTTTGCCCCCTAAAGGGGGGGCAGCGCTTGCCCTCTTAGAAGGCAAGCGGTTAACCCCCTGTCTTTTATGCCAGAGAGTTAACTACTCTTCCTGCTTTTCCTGATACCTGACATATTTCCGGCTCATATCTGCATTCAATCCTACTGTATCCACACAATAACCCCTGGCCCAAAAGTGAGCTTGGCAAAAGAGATTACGCAAGTCAGTGGAGAGCTTCTTTGACTAAAAAAATTTTTTCATTGACCTGTAAATGTTTTTCTGATTATGACTATAAACTTATTTGAAATGTTATTCCCAATAAGGGTATGATCCATTTTAACCGCCCTCTAATCTGAAGAGATAGGGGCTTTACGCCATTTTCATAACCTGCACGGCAGATTGGTCTGTCACAACCAGATATGAAAGTCTCTATTATTACAGTCAGTTAATAAGACTTTCATATAAACCTACATGGCAGATCGGTCTGCCACAACCAAGAATGAAAGTCCCCATGATTACAGCTATTGGAACAGACTTTCATATAAAGACAATAATGAGGAAAGGGCAATGAAAACCATAGATATCCCCAGACTGAAAGAGATTGTCGGGGAGCATAATGTCAAGGATAACCCGGCAGACCTGTTTATTTACGGGTCAGATGCATCTGTCCACAGGGCACTGCCCTGGGTTGTTGTCAGACCGGACAATACAGAGCAGGTTCAGGCAATTCTGAAATTTGCTGATGAAGAGAAAATTCCTGTCATAACAAGGGGGGCAGGCTCTGGAATGTGCGGGCAGACCGTTCCGCTCCATGGAGGCATCACCCTTGATATGAAGCAGATGAACAGGATTCTTGAGATCAACCCTCCTGATGTATATTGCAGGGTTGAGCCAGGTGTTGTGGATGATGATCTTAACCTTGCTCTTAAACCTTACGGGGTTTTTTTCCCACCGACACCAGCATCAAGCCGGGCTGCCACAATTGGTGGTGAGATCGGCAATAACGCAAGCGGGGTGAGATCTGTAAAATATGGGGCAACCAGAGACTCTCTTCTTGGCATGAAGGTTGTGCTGCCCGGAGGAAAACTTCTGACACTTGGTGCAAGAACACGGGTTGAGGCAACAGGATATCAGCTTCACAAGCTGATTGTCGGCTCAGAAGGTACCCTTGGAGTTGTGGTTGAGGCAACCTTGAAATTTGTCCCGATTCCAAAATTCAGATGCCTTGGGATGGCCAATTTTGACCGGCTTGAAGATGCAGGTCATGCAATTGCAGATATCATGTCTGCCGGAATCACCCCCTCAATGCTTGAGCTTGTTGACAATGTGGCAATCAAAGCTGTAAATAAAACCATGAACCTGGGGCTTCCTGATGTTGAGGCAGTTCTTCTTTATGAGGCAGATGGCATGGTTAAAGAGGCGGTTGATTATGAGATCAATGCCATGAAATCCATCTGCGCGAAACATAGTGGTGAGGGGCTTCAAAGCAGTTACGATGCAAAGGAGCGGGCAAAGATTTTCATGGGACGGAAAAAACTTTTTCCAGCTCTCTCCAAATTCAGTGAGCTTCACGCCAGCACCTCTCTTGCTGATGATATGGCTGTCCCATATTCAAAAATGGCAGAAACAGCCAGAAAAATTCATGATGTGGCAAAACGGAACAACATCATTATGACCGCATATGGCCATTGCGGTTCAGGATGTATGCACACCAAGATTCTCATGGAGACAACCCATAAGGATCAGTGGGAATCCGCAAGAAGAGCTGTGGCTGAGATATATGAGTATGTGAGGTCTGTCAATGGGACCACCTCTGCTGAACATGGTATTGGTCTTTCAAAAGCAGCGGCATTCAAAGCAGAGAAGGCTGATTCTCTTGATATAATGAGAAAAATCAAGAAAGCCTTTGATCCAAACAACATCTTAAACCCCGGTAAGATGATGGATGCTCCTGATGACTGGGTAACTGCAACTGATTTAAGGTATATGGTGGAAGACTAAAAATGAAAACTAGAAAATTTGAACTTGACCATCTGTTGAAATGGCAGAATACTCTGGATAAATGTATCAGGTGTGGATACTGCTATGAGCACTGCCCTGTATTCAAACACACCCGTTGGGAAAGTGATGCTCCACGGGCAAAACTTATCATGCTTTATGGATTACTCTCATCTCAGCTTGAGCCATCAGAATATATGGCAGAAAAGATCTTCTCCTGCTTCAACTGTCAGCAGTGTGTGGCAGCCTGTTCCAGCGGAGTCCCTATAACTGAGATACTTAAAGACGCCAGAGCTGATTTTGCAGGTACTCAGTTTGATACTACTGGCACCACATCAATTACAGGAAGCGGGTGTGCAAACTGTCTGACATGCGTCAGAGCCTGCCCTCATGATGCCCGCTATTTCAAAGATGGCCACATTGTCACAGATCCTGTACTATGCCAGAGCTGCGGAATATGTATGGCTCTGTGCCCTAACCAGAGCGCATCTGCGACTCAGACCTATGGGACAGACAGGATATATCTCAAACGGATGATCACAGATTTCCTCCAGAAGAGGGGGGCCAAGGTGATTGTATTTGGATGTAACTGGTCATATTATCCTGATATGCAATCCTCCTCCTATGATATGGAATCCTCCTCTTATCTTTCAGTCTATGAACAGCCTGATACTGAGTATAAGATTCTGATCAACATGTGTGGTGGCAGACTTAAAACCCCACTTCTGCTTGACCCGTTTCTTGAAAATGCCTGGGGAGTTCTGGTTGCCTGCTGCCCTGACGGGGAGTGTGAAAATGATGGTAATGTCAGAGCTGCAAAGCATGTCAAGCGTTTGAAACCTGTTATGGAGTCTCTTAATATGAATCCAGACAGAATTGAGCTTGTGCAGATTGCCCACGGAGACAAAGCAGGTTTTCAGAATGCAATTGATAAGTTTATGGATAAGATCAGAAAGCTTGGCCCCCTGACTGATGAGGTCTCAATGAATGAACAGATAAGAGATGCCAAGAGTCATATTTAAGCAATAATAATGTAAACAGTACGCGGGTAGAGAATACGCAGAAGAGACAGATTAAGGAATGTGCAAAAGCAGACATATTTAAGGAATCCAATATGAAGATAAGTTTACCCTATGGAAAAGATGGGCAACTGAGTGCTGAAATCAGCGATACTGTCACAACAAGTTTTCTTGAAGCCAATGATGTTGCCATTGGCAATGCAGGTGAGGTTCTGCAGCAGGCCATGAGCCACCCCTGCAAAAGCGCCACCCTGACTCAGTTTCTGGCTGATGCCCGTGACCTCCTGGTTATTGTAAATGACGCCACACGGCCAACACCCACCAAAACCGTGATGGATGCTATCTGGAGTGACATAAAAAGTAAGGATATCCAGGTCAATTTTATAATTGCAACAGGAGCGCACCGTGGTCCGACAGAGGAGGAGTATCTCCAGATCTTTGGCCCCCATTATGAGGAGGTCAAAGATAAGATCATTGTTCATGACGCAAAAAAAGATGATGATATGATCTTTCTTGGAAAATCCTCAAACGGCACTGAGATGTATGTCAATAGAGCAGGTGTCAATGCCCACAAGATCATCATCATAGGCTCTGTGGAACCTCACTACTTTGCAGGTTATACAGGTGGTCGCAAATCCTTTCTTCCTGGAATTGCCGGCTATAAGACCATTGAGCAGAACCACAAGCTCGCTTTGGTGCCTGAGGCGTGTGCACTTGCACTTGAGGGCAATCCTGTTCATGAGGATATGATAGATGCTCTGAAGACTGTTGAGAAAGAGATCTTTGCCATCATGACTGTTCTTGATAAGAACCATAAGATCTATGCTGTCACAGCAGGAGATATTCACGCCTCATTTGCAGCTGCAATTGATCGCGCTAATGAGGTGTTTGCAGTTCCAATCACAAGAAAGGCTGATATTGTTGTCTCTGTTGTAAAGTTTCCGGCAGATATTGACCTTTATCAGGCACAGAAGGGGATTGATAACGCAAAGCTTGCCCTTAAAGAGGATGGTATTATGATCCTTGTGGCAAAGTGCAGGTGTGGAATCGGCGGTAAGGCGTTTGCCGATCTTCTTGGAAGCTGCGACACCCCGAAAGAGGTGCTTGATACCATTGAAAAGGGGTATAAGCTTGGATACCACAAGGCTGCAAAGATGGCTGAGATAGGACTATGGGCCCAGATATGGGGTGTCACTGACATTGAGCCTGAGACCCTGGCAAAGCTCTTTATCAGACCATTTGCTTCACTTCAGGAGGCTCTTGACATGGCAATTGAAGAGAAGGGAGATAAAGCGGAGATTCTCTTTCTCATGGATGGAAGTCTTACAGTTCCAATGTTGCAGCAATAATATATAGTTATGCCATCTCCCTCCCATCTTCTATTATGGAGATGGGAGGGGAAAATAGTCACATTATACACTATGCTTTATCACGCCAAGTTACACTCTCCTGGGGGGGCACCAGTAGCCCCCCCCATTTATCCCTACAACGCTACTAATCTTTTTTTAAAAAAAATATTGATTTTTAGCTTTGAAAACAAATAGTTATATCAATACGTATACCTTTTAACGATATTTCATACGTGCCAAATGTGGACCCCGATAGTCAAAAGGTAGATCATGACCGACTCTCTATTATCCAATCCCAAAATACCCATAAATCAAATCACTGCTATTAATAAGGAACAGGACTAATGAACTACGCCGGAATTGATATCGGCTCCCGGACAATTGAGCTGGTTGTTGTAAATGGCTCTGGTGAGATACTCCACACTCTTCAGGCAGACACAGGGTTCGACCCCATAGCTGAGTCTCAGAAGCTGCTTGATGCTGTTGAACGTAAAGGCATTCAATATGCACGCATAATGGCTACAGGTTACGGCCGCACCCTGTTTGAGGTGGCTCATGAAGATGCAGCAACCGTGACAGAGATCAAAGCCCATGCCCGTGGAGCAGTTACATCTTTCCCAGATGCATCAACTCTGCTTGATATCGGGGGGCAGGACAGTAAGGCAATTGCCCTGAATGAAAAGGGGAGGGTAAAAAAATTTGAGATGAATGACCGGTGTGCAGCTGGTACAGGCAAGTTTCTGGAGATCATGGCCAGAACGCTCGGTTTTACGATTGAAGGCTTTGGTCATGAGGCTCTTATGGCGGAAAATGAACTCACCATCAACAGCATGTGCACAGTGTTTGCAGAGTCTGAAGTGACCTCTCTGATTGCAAAGGGGGCAGAACGGCGAGATATTGCAATGGGGCTCCACATGAGTGTTATGAAGCGCGCAGCTGCCATGATCAGCCGCGTAAGAGCTGAAAAAACGGGTGCTGTTGTCTTTACAGGCGGGGTGGCAAAAAACCAGTGCATGGTTAAACTTCTATCGGAGAAACTTGGCTGCGATATCTTAGTGCCTGATAATCCACAGATGGTGGGGGCTTTTGGAGCGGCTCTTCTTGCATCTGAACTCCAGTAACTTTAGCTGAACTCCAGTAACTTCAGCCCCGTAAGGTAGCCTTCAGTCGAGTTGGAAAATTGAGCAGATTGATGGCGTCCAGAATATCTGTCACTACAATATCAGCAGAGGCAGCGGTTGCAACAGATGCCCCTTCTGCCTGAATTACCACTATCCCTATCCTCGCCTCTTTGAGCATCATCCGGTCATTTCTGCCATTACCGACAGCCACTGTCTGATGCGATCCAAGCTCTCTGATCAGAAGAGCCTTCTCTGTTATGTGCTCTTCTGATTTGAGAGTGTGAAGTGAGATAAAACCGGGAAGCACCCCTTCAACAGTTCTGTATGTATCTGCCGTGATAACGTGCAGGTTTACGGTTTTGGAGAGCGAATCAAGGGCTTCCATAACCCCTGGAATAACTTTCCCATCCTGAGCTAATGTTCCGTTGAAGTCAAACACAGCATTAGTTATGGCAAGATCTCCCCAACCTGGAATATCAATGTTAAGCATCAGTGCTACTGTTCCTTTTAAACCAATCAGAGTACTGTTCCTTTTTAAACTAAATCCGTACTACTCTCCTTTTAAACCATTGAGCTGTGCAGGCTCACAATAGCTCTTATAGTTCAATCGAAAGGTCAGAAGTTGTCAATTGTCAGATGGGAGGTTAAAATGAGATGGCCACAGCAGCAATATCATCATGGCATTTGAATCTTGGATATTGACGGCAGTCAGGGTCTGATGCCTCCAGTGATCTGACATGCTCTTTGAGTGATGTCAGCCCCTTTTTTAGAAAAATATCTACAAATGTATTAAAATCAGGTTCTGTTTCAGGGGCTTGAGAAGGGATAAGAAGTCCATCGGTAAACAGAAGGATGTGGTTTACCCCTTCAAGTGGCTCTGTGCCTGAATTGAGGAAATCGATATAGGTTCTCTCTCCGTTGAGCACCCCATATGTAACGTTCATCTCTGCTCTTATTTTCCTGATCTGATCTCCAAGAACCTCAGATATCTTTTTATCGGTTTTATGGGCCACCTCTCTCCACATCAGGAGTGTTTCTCTATCCTGATCATATCCTGTAGCAGGTATTTTATAAGAGCCGTCTTCATATATCATGAGCAGAAGGCTGTCCCCGGTCTGAACCCAGTTTATAAGATCTTTTTCGATCTTTAATACAGCAGCGCTGGTACTCCATAAAGAGCTTTTGTCAGAGGTGTTGACCCCTTTTTCAACCATTTTTTCAAATATGGCACCATTGGCTCTCCTGGCAAGATTGGCCAGAGAGTCGTTGTTTCTTGTGAAAATATCGCTGGCAATAGAGGATGCGTAATAACCTCCTGTGATATTGTTATCAAAGGTTGTGCGCTCAAGGCTTGTTGCTCCGTCAAACACACCGAACAGGGTTCTGTTCAGGGAGAGGGTATCTTCGTTGATCCATCCGCTCCCTTTTTCATGTATATATTCTGTTGTGATTTTCATCTGTACTCTCTATGACTCTATAAGTGTGCAAAAAGCTCTACTTCAGGAGAACAGAGAGTAATACTGAAAAAAAACAGGGTCAAATTGTTAGTTTCTATGATCTTACATAGATAAATAGAGAAATATTATGGGAGATTCTACTCTGCTGGTTCCAGAAAATACTGTTTGATTATGGCCTGAATTCTACCCTGTTGCTGTAAAGTCCTGAGTGTCTCATTGAACCTCTTTATGACCTGCTTGTCATTGTGCTGTTTTGAGAACCCGATGAAGTAGGTCTGCTTCTCCTTCTTGCCAGCATACCTTATATTTTTAAGGCCAAGTTTTTTAATCAGTGCATATCCCACGTCTCTGTTTGAATAGACTGCATCTACCCTTCCAAGTGATAACTTTTTAAAACCAGATTCATCATTTGGTCGGATGTCAATCTTCAGATCTCCAATCTCAGATTTGATTTTTCCAAGAGAGACAGAGGTGTTGGATGGCCCATAGACCCCTATTGTATACCCTTTTATATCTGACACCTGTTTAAACTCAAGAGGGTTATCATTGAGGACAAAGAAGCCGTATTCAGTGTTAAGAATAGGGGGGCTGAAATACAACCATTCAGATCTCTCTCTGTTCCAGCCAATTACAAAGAGTCCATTTGCCTCTCCATCCTTGACCTCTTTTTGAGCACGAGCCCATGGCATAAGTTGAAATGAGCAATCTATCTTCATCTCTTTGCATACTTCCGTGATAATCTCAACCAGCGGGCCTGAGACAGTGCCGTCAATTTCATAACTGAATGGGGCAAAGTCCTGAGTAGTGAACTTTAATTGAGCCCCATGTGCCAGAGAGGTGAGAGAGAGCAATAGAAATATTAATGATAAATTTAGACCTTTCTTCATCTTTTTCTCCTTATTTTCAGTTAGATATTGAGAGATATCTCCTATTTTGATCTTATTTTTTTAAGATATACGGTCAGGCCCCTGAGCTTTCAGCTCAGGGGTGGTTGATGTTAAATGGATATGGTCAGAAATTAATAGCTGTGGCTTGATCATAAGATTGTGCGTGCGGCCACGGTTGCAATGATCATCAGTAAACATGTATCATATAATGATACAATGACCGAAGATATGATCAATAACAGAAGATGTGATCAATAACAATAGCTGCCGCCATTGCGATCATCTTCCTCTTCCCTGTCCTCCTCTGCCACCACCTTGCCCCCCTTTACCACCGCCCTGTCCTCCTCTGCCGCTACCACCACCGTAGCCACCTCTGCCGCCGCTGCCACTACCACCGTACCCCCCTTTAGCTCCACCGCCGTAACCCCCTCTGGAGCCGCGACTGTCGGTGCGAGGGCGAGCCTCATTCACATTAATGGTTTTCCCCTTCAGCTCTTTACCATTGAGATTCTCAATTGCAGCCTGCCCCTCCTCTTTAGAGGACATTTCTACAAATCCAAATCCTTTTGATTGACCACTATACTTGTCTTTTATAATGGTGGCAGATTCGACCTGGCCAAACTGCTCCAGAGCCAGGCGTAAATCCCCTTCAGTGACCTCATACGATAAATTCCCTACATAGATCTTCATTTTCATTTCCTTTTGTAATAGTCTATCAATTTGATATGGACGAGCACTTTGAATGAGCAGTAAATTTTTTCTCTATTGTGCATAATGTAGTGGAAAATTTTTCGATGTGTCATGATTTTGAGAGTAAAAAAATGAAAGAACATCATCTAAGTTTCCATACCCTCTATGGATATACAATATCATGATGGAAATCAAGCACAACTTCGGCCTTGGTCATAAGATGGGCCACATTTGCAATGATCATCAGTAATCACGTGTCGTATAA
>Ga0066603_10000844_pt1 | contig 22067 bp, 19 predicted proteins | sample Higcelweek8metaG_FD_59482 | JGI IMG/M metagenome (GOLD analysis project Ga0066603, IMG submission 59482) | Freshwater pond sediment microbial communities from the University of Edinburgh, under environmental carbon perturbations - High... | ecosystem: Environmental > Aquatic > Freshwater > Pond...
GGCTCTCACCTTCGCCGGTTTTCAAGACCGGTGCCTTAAACCAACTCGACCATCTCTCCATATCAGATGCTTGATTATTCTACTAGGAAAACAGAGGCATGTCAAACCTTATTTCCTGTCAAGCACCCACAACGCGCATGCTATGAATGGGAAATCTGTTGACATTATCAGCTTAAATGGAAAAATGATTACCGTTTCGAGATTTGTAACACTGTTACACGGCATATGCGCGCATTAATTTGCGAATGGTAAATGATTCTTATTGGAAAATTATTTGCATTGCCGCATATATTGCAATTTCGCAAAGCATATTTCTATCCTTTGCTTCATACAAACACGAATCAGAACCTGTACCTCCTTTACTTCTTGCTGATCAGCTCGAGCACACGATCAAGGTCATCATAGGAGAAGTATTCTATCTGAAGAGCGCCCTTTCCATTAACGGCATCCTTCATTTTAAGCTTAACGCGTGTCCCAAAGTACTTTGTAAGCCTTTTCTCTATATCCTTAGCACTTATTTCGATCGCATTGTTAACCTCTGACGATTTGCTCGGCTCTTTATCCTTTTCTTCCTTCTGTAGAAGTAATTTCCTAACATATTCTTCTGTTTCACGGACACTGTATTCCTTTGAAATGATGACATCTGCAGCACTTTTCTGTGCTTCCTTTGTTTGCAGAGCCAGCAGTGCCCTAGCATGACCGGCCGTAAGATCTCCATTGATAATATAAGCCTGCAACGATTCATCGATAGCTATCAATCTTACAGAATTCGCAATTGCAGGCCGACTCTTTCCAAGCTTCTTTGAGAGCTGCTCTTGTGTGAGACCGTGCTCTTTCATCAACCTATCCATCGCATACGCTTCTTCAAGTGGATTGAGATCCTGCCGCTGAATATTTTCAATGAGTGCCTGCTCCATCGTCTGAAGATCCGTCAAATCACGTACAATGGCCGGAATTACGGTAAGACCCGCTATTCTAGCGGCTCTCCAGCGTCTTTCTCCTGCGACAATTCGATATCCTGTTCCCTTCTTAACCACAATTATGGGCTGAATAATGCCATTCTCCTTAATGGAATTCGCCAAGTCTTGCAGCGACTCTTCCTCAAAGCGCTTTCTTGGCTGATCATTATTCGGGTTTATGTCGGTAATTTTGAGTTCGACTACTGAATCCTTTGACTGTTCTGGAATCCCTTCCACTGATAAGAGTGCACCAAGTCCCTTGCCTAATCCCTTTTGTACGGGTCCCATAATATCCTCCTTTATATAGATGCTTGTCTATCTTTTGGTCGTATCTTTTCCTCTTCTAATTACTTCGTTAGCAAGTTCCTGATAAGCCACTCCGCCTCTCGATTTTGCATCATATTCAGCAATCGTTTTCCCATGACTTGGAGCTTCAGCAAGTCGAATATTCCTTGGTATAACTGTATTGAATACCTTCTCTCCAAAATACTTCCGAACCTCTTCAACGACTTGGCGTGTTAGTTGTGTCCTTCCGTCAAACATTGTAATTACTACACCATAGATCCCGATATCTGGATTGAGATGCTTCTTGACTAGGTTAATGGTATCTACGAGCTGTGTAAGCCCCTCAAGAGCGTAATATTCGCCTTGAATTGGCACAATTACGCCAGATGAAGCTGCCAGCGCATTAATGGTAAGAAGTCCCAGTGACGGCGGGCAATCAATTAGCACAAAATCGTATTTCTCTTTCACTGTTTCGATCGCCCTTTTTAGAATGGTCTCACGCGACATCGCTGAAACAAGCTCAACCTCAGCACCTGCCAGGTTGATATTTGTTGGGCATAGATCCAGATTCTTCCGCTGCGTCGATTGGACAACCTGTTCCAGAGGCGTGTCATTGACAAGAACATCATATATCGAGCTCTCAAGCTCGCTTTTGTCAAAACCGAACCCACTTGTAGCATTTCCTTGTGGATCGAGATCAACAACTAACACTTTCTTCCCTCGAATTGCCAAAAAGGCCGAAAGATTCACGCTTGTTGTTGTTTTCCCTACTCCACCCTTTTGATTTACGATTGAAATTACGTGTGTCATCGTCGATTCTCCCTTATATATACTCGTTAATATAATTCTACCAGACTTTATACAATTCTATATGACTATTTGATTACCTTTTCCTCAAAAGCAGCCACAAATTGTTTCACGTGAAACAATTTGTGGCACTTCATGGCATAATTTTGTATTAGTCTTGTCGGCACTCCGTATTTCGATGTCACGTGCCGACTGGATATGCATGTCGACTTTGATTGCAGATACAGTTCATATGATATGGCAACGTCAATCCTACGCTGCTAAAGACTTATGACATCTCGAAACGAATTGAGACTTCTTGCGTATAGACGTGCAAGATGAACAAATTTTCGCGTTGACGAGATTCTCTTATGTGTGTGCTGATATCCAGATATGCAATTTTTCTGATATTTGTGCTCGTAATCGAGAATTGTTTCACGTGAAACAATTAAAGGGATCTTCGAAGGCTATTCGAGATCCCTTTAATAAAATACGTTTCGCTATTTCCTAGATATCAGTTTGTGCATACTTTGCATTTGTTTGAATAAATTCTTTTCTTGGTTCAACTTTGTCTCCCATAAGGAGTGTGAAGGTCTCATCTGAGGCAATTGCATCTTCAATTTGTATTTGAAGCAGCTTTCGCGTTGACGGATTCATCGTTGTCTCCCATAATTGTTCAGAGCTCATTTCTCCAAGACCCTTATATCTCTGCAGTTTTGGTTCCTTCCAGCCGGTCTGCTTCTTAATTTCCTCAACTTCTGCCTCATCGTACGCATAATAACCTTCATTTCCTTGATATACGCGAAAGAGTGGAGGACAAGCGATATATACGTAGCCATTTTCAACAAGCGGACGAAGATACCGGAAGAAGAACGTCAGAAGAAGTGTGCGAATGTGTGATCCATCAACATCTGCATCTGCCATTATGATTACTTTATGATATCTGAGTTTCTCTGCGTCAAAGTCTTCCCCGATTCCGGCGCCGAGAGCCATTACGACGGGCTGCAACTTCTCGTTTCCGTATATCTTATCAATTCTTGCCTTCTCGACGTTGAGCATCTTTCCCCACAGTGGAAGAATTGCCTGATATTTTCTCTCTCGGCCTTGTTTTGCAGATCCGCCAGCGGAATCTCCCTCAACAATGAAGATTTCACAGAGAGAAGCATCTTTCTCCTGACAATCAGCAAGTTTTCCGGGGAGAGCGCTTGACTCGAACACACTCTTTCTTCTAGTTAGATCACGAGCCTTCCTGGCGGCTTCTCTGGCCCTTGATGCAGAAAGGCACTTGTCCATTACTATCTTTGCTACCGATGGATTCTCTTCCAAATACTGGGATAACTTCTCACCGACAACCGACTCAACCATTGTCCGTATTTCTGCGTTTCCAAGCTTGGATTTTGTCTGTCCCTCGAACTGTGGCTCGGGCAACTTAACACTGATAATTGCACCAAGACCTTCCCGAGCATCCTCGCCCTGTAGGTTTTTGTCTCCATCCTTGATGTATTTATTCTTCCTGGCATAGTCATTTATGACCTTCGTAAGAGCGGATTTGAAGCCGGTAAGATGCGTTCCACCTTCGACTGTTGCAATATTATTTGCGTATGAATAGACATTTTCAGCAAATGAATCATTGTATTGTATTGAAACCTCAATAAAGCATTCTCCAGAACGCTGAGCTATGTATATTGGGGGCTTATGTAAGGCTTCTCTATGACGGTTGAGGTATTCTACAAAGGAAATAATACCGCCTTCATAATGCAGCACCTTTATCACCGGTTCTTCTTCGCGATCGTCGCGTAGATTTATCGTTATTTCACGATTCAAGAAGGCCATTTCTCTATATCGAGTAACCATGGAAGCAAAATCAAAGTGGATATCGGGGAATATCTGGGTATCGGGTACGAAAGTTGTCTTCGTTCCTGTATCTGACGGATCACAAGCGCCAACAATTTCGAGCTGACCGACCGTTATTCCGCGCTCAAAGGCGATTCGGTAGATGTTTCCATCTCTGCGAACCTCAACGCTCATAGAGGACGCCAGGGCGTTTACAACGGAAGCTCCGACACCATGCAGTCCACCAGACACGCTATAGGCTCCGCCACCGAACTTCCCACCTGCATGAAGTACCGTATGCACGACTTCAACGGTCGGAATTCCGACCTTCGGATGATTGCCAACAGGGATTCCAGAACCATTATCAATGACCGTAACAGATCCATCTTTATTTACAGTCACCCAAATCGTATCACAGCGACCCGCAAGGGCCTCGTCGACGGAATTTGCAACAATTTCGTACACTAAATGGTGTAATCCACGAAGGGTCGTATCTCCAATATACATACCGGGACGCTTACGAACGGCTTCCAGGCCTTCAAGTACCTGTATATCTGACTCGTTATATTCAGAAGTATTAGAAGTATCAAATTCGTCCTGGCCTTCTGCTGCGCCCGCGAGCTCATCAAGCGAATCCTCCTGATAATCCTCGGTTAATGCGCGAGGATTATTGGCCAAATTTGTCACGCCATCAATTGAATCCTGATCATCAGACTCCGAATAATAATAATCCGAGTCTTTTTTCTGCTCCTCTGGAAGGGTCTTGTCCTCATTCATTGTCATTTTCCTTTCTCAATTATGCACCTATGAAATAGTGCTAATGATGCCGCAAAGGCTTAATTATCGGGGGTTTGTAACACTGTTATAAAGGACGAGATGCACATGATTTGTAACCGTGTGCCCTTTTCTCAGTCATTCGCTTAAATAAGGTTGCCGTAGATAAAGGAGAGAAGTACACGCGATCTACTGTGATAACCGCGGATTGTGGAATGTCATCAGATACATATTCCACATGATCCGATTTCTCTGCTTCTGCCAGAAAAGATAGCATATCGGACTGTGAGGGACTTATGGACTCCATATCAATCACGCAAATGATAAATCGATCTGATATAGAATACTCCCCTCCAATATGAACATACATGATTCTTCTCCTACTGCGCAATAAAATGGCATAAAGCAAATGTACACACTCGCTAATTATACCACAACATGTCGTTTTTATCGCTTCTGAACCGATCCATCAATGACTTCAAAGAAGGTAAGTTCAGTCACTTTCGATTGCATTGATTGCTCGGAAGATATATCACAAGAAGATTTTTTCTTTACAATTATTTCCTTAAGGGAGTCCTTCATCTCATGAAGAATGAAGGAGCGATCCGTACAGGTAATAAACACCTGCGCGTTTTCAATATTCGATAGAAGACAAGACCTCCGCCTGCTATCCAATTCGCTAAAAACATCATCAAGTAATAAAACAGGCATCTCTCCCGTCTCCTCCTTAATGATTTGCAGTTCGGCTAATTTGAGTGCAAGTGCAGCGGATCTTTGTTGACCTTGTGAGGCAAAGGCGCGAAGCCCATCGCCGTCAAGAGATAATTCAAGATCATCTCTGTGTGGTCCTGAGCCTGTTGTACCGCGCTCATAATCCTCCTGATGCGTGTTTTTGAATCGCTCCAGTAGAATTAATCCAATATTTTCCATGTTTTCTTCGGGTTTGTGAAGAATGTCTTCGCTTAATAGACCGGGAACCGTCCGATATTTTACGAAGAGTTTTTCTTTTCCCCCAGATATTTGTTCATGTTTCTGTGACGCAATAGTCGAGATTCGCCTGGAAAAGAGTATTCTCTCAATAATGATTCGTGACGCAACTTCAGTAAGGGGAAAATCCCATATTTCGATCTCGCTGTTTTCAGACAGATCAAGAAGATGCAACGACTTTTTCTGTCGGAGTAATTTAAGTGTTCGGTTCCTCTGGTGAAGGATTTTCGTATACGTGACAAGATCATGAAAATAGCAGGGTCTCACTTGTGAAATGAGTAGATCCATATATCTTCTGCGTACCGATGGTCCATCTTTAATGAGGAGAAGATCTTCCGGAGCAAAAACAACCGCATGAAATATTCCCATTAGGTCACTTAATCGCGCAAGAGGAACTTCATTATATTCAATCAGTCTCTTCGCCTTTATGATTTCTGAGGGCATCTCAGAGGCTTCTGAATAGGTAATTGAAAGCGTCTCATCGTAGGCAGTATGATTTGTCATACGTTGGGACGAAAGTACTATGCTAACCTTATATTGCTTTTGCCCATGTAAAATCATTTCCTTATCCTTTGATGTCCGATGCGAGCGAGCACAGGTACACAGATATATGGCCTCGATAATATTTGTCTTTCCTTGCGCATTTTCTCCGTACAAAATATTAATAGAAGGCTCAACTATTAAGTCAAGCCTTCCATAATTTCGAAAATTCTCGATCTGAATTGATTTAATATACATCTACTGTCCCTTACGTAATGATTATCGGCGAAGAGGAAGAACAAGATAGGAGAAATCTTCCCCTTCTGTCGGTCTTAATACACACGGACCATTACTTCCGTTAAATATAATTGAAATCTCCTCATCATCAATGACGCGAAGTGCGTCAATAAAGTAGCGTGGATTAAAATCAATATCAATCATCTCACCACTTATATGGACGGGAATCTGCTCACGAAGGGTTCCGAGTTCTGTACTTGCACTAATGATAAGGGTATCTTCATCCGGCATGGAAAGTTGAACCGGACATCTTCTATCTTCAGACAAAATAATCAGAGAAGCCCTCTCAATTGCCTCAAGCATCGCTTGTGGAGAGACGATCATTGTCGTATTTGATGTCTTAGGCAAAATTGCCCGGTAATTCATATATTCGCCCTGAATCAAGCGAGAAACAACTCTTACCGTTCCCGTATCAAAAAGAATATGATTCGGAGATGAATATACAATCATCTCTTTATCTTTCCCACCCAAAATTCTGCCAACCTCATTTAACGCCTTCCCAGGAATAATAAACTTCATAACGGGAAGATCCTGTCCTATTAGTTGTTTACGAAGAGCAAGCCTGAATCCATCAATTGCTACAACCTCAATTGCAAAACCATCACAGGTAAAAAAACAGCCATTTAGCGCGGGTCTACTCTCATCTGTAGATACTGCGAAAATTGTCTCTCTGATCATATCCTTAAATAAAGACTGTGGAAGTGTAATTTTCTCTGCATCGGCAACAACAGGAATTTTTGGATATCCGTCTGCTGAAATTCCTTTAATTGAAAAGACAGACGTTCCACTCTCTATTGTAATCTGCATTTGCGCATTACTCTCAATAATGACTTGATTGTCGGGAAGTTTACGAACAATTTCTCCAAATAATTTGGAATTTATAACCATTGCTCCAACAGTCATTACGTCCGCTTCAACTTGAGATTCAATACCTGTCTCAAGATCATATCCCGTCAATTTAACTCCGCTTTCAGAAGCCTCAATAAGTATACCGTCGAGGATCGGTAAAGTAGATCTTGTCGACACAGCTTTCTGAACAATCGAAATGGATTCTACAAGTCTATCTCTCGAACATATAAATTTCATTGGACTACCTCCATTAAAGTGTTTTTATAATAGGTCTATTATACAGAAATGAATCAAAAAAATCAGCATCTTTAGGCTTTTTTTCAAATGTCGCACAAATTAATATAGGATAAGTATTTAATTTCCTATGTAATAAAAATGAAATAAAAAAATAATAAAATTGACGCATTAGTTTTCCACACGATTGTAAAGGATAGCTCTTGTGGAGAAAAAGAAAGTCATTTTTGTAAGAATTACGATTACAAAAGAAATAGATTATCTTCGCCTTCTTCTTATGGTCTGTGACTTATGTTAATAAACCTAGAAAGCACTGAAAATAGTACATTTTGTATGAAATTTTGTGTGAAAAGAAAAGTGGAAAAAAGAGAACTTGTTAGGGTAGTTCACAATGCTTATTTATCCACAAAAGAATACACAGGTTATACAGAGGAATTTATCCACATGTATACGTTTTTTTGTGGATAAGTATCAGGAAGAAAGACGTTTTTTAATTTCTTCTATGTCCTGGGAGAAGACGGAGTTTGCCGAACTGAGGTCAACAGATACCTTATTACAGGCGTGCATGACCGTGGTATGATCTTTCCCGCCAAAATCATCACCAATTTTAGGAAAAGTCATGTTGATAATATATCTGCAAAGATACATCGCAATTTGGCGAGGAATGGTAATGTCTTTATTTCTGCGATTGGATAGTATTTCTGTCACGGATACGTTGTAGTAGTGTGCAACTACATCCATAATAATCTTCGAAGTAATCTGACGGGAAGGCTTGGGTTGTATGATGTCCTTTAGTGCAGATGCGGCGATATCCAGATTAAGGCTGCCTGCAAGAAGACTATAGGCAAGGACTGTATTAAAGGCACCGTCCAGTTCACGGATATTAGTAGCAATATTGGCCGCAATATAGTCAAGGACATCTTCTGGTACATCAACATTATTTTGTTGGGCACGTTTCTTGAGGATGGCAACTCTTGTCTCATAATCCGGTGGCTGGATATCAACGATGAGGCCGGAAGAAAAACGCGTGCGTAGACGTGATTCAAGAGAGGCCAGACTTTGCGGTGGCTTATCGCAAGTCATAACGATATGTTTACCATTTTCATGTAAGACATTGAAGGTATGGAAAAACTCGATTTGCATCTGTTCTTTTCCCTCAATAAACTGGATGTCATCGATGAGAAGAAGATCCGCGTTTCTATATTTATCGCGGAATTCATCATAAGAGGTTTCTTTGATTGCTGAAATAAATTCGTTAACGAATTGCTCGCACTGAACGTATAGAACCTTCTTCTCCGGGTGCTTCTGCGTAACATAGTTACCAATTGCGTGCATTAAGTGTGTTTTACCAAGTCCAGAACCGCCATATAGGAAAAGGGGATTATAATTCCGCCCGCCTAATTTCTCGGCAACGGCTACACAGGCGGCATGCGCAAAACGGTTTCCTGACCCTACGATAAAGGCATCAAATATGTATTGCGGGTTGAGCTGGGAAGTGGTCTTATGGATATCTTCTGGCGAAGACTGCTCATACGCCCCCATTGTTACGGAAGGGGCAAGTTTCCGAATGGCAGAAAGAATCTCCTGAGATCCGCTAATTGCTATCTGGATATCGTAGGAGCGTTTACATGCAATGGAAATGGAATTCGTAATGAGACGTTTGTACTGTAAAACAAATTCATACGAAAAAGAATCCGGTACAGATAAGATGAAAGTCTTTTCATCTGCATATACCGGGATCATCGGATCAATCCATGTTTTCATACTAACCTGTGGAAGCTCTCCTGAAAGAAGATTGGTCGCTTCTCTCCAGATCTGGTTCATTTCAACTGCTTGCATCGCATTCACTTTCTGTTTTCACGAAAAGCACAATTATTCATAAGGCTGTACTAAAAAAGTATCCCTATAATAGCAGAAAAAGACCAACAATAAAAGCATTTAGACATATTCTCTGCTATAATGATAGAGATTTTTCAGATCATACGAGTAAATGCGGCTGAAAGAGGGACTTCATTAAATGAAAAAAATTAACAGTGTTACAGACACAGATAATATAAGCACAAAGGTCAGATTAGCCGGTGTGAAGAAGCCCAAGAAGAAGATGACGAAGATAGATTATATCCTCATTATTGTGGCGATTCTTCTTCTCCTTGCCGCAGCCGGGTTCTTTCTTTATCCGATTTACAACAGCAAGCAGCGCGAAGCAATCACAGACGATTTTCTCGAAAAAATTGACGAGGGAACTGCAACGATTATTGTGGATCGGGATGCCTATGCGATTGACGGAGAAGAGTACGAGACATTTCAGACGTATGAAAGCGAAGAGACTACGGCTCCTTCAGTCGAACTACCCGATGATGTGGTGCTCACGGCTTTGGGCGTGTTCCAGATAGATTCGGTTGATATTAACCTCCCTCTTCTTGATGATGCCGGGACGGTTCCTCTTCGCTATGGGGCTGGGATGCTTTCCGGAACGGCAATGCCTGGCCAAGAGGGTAATTTTGTTGTTCTGGGGCATAGGATGAAAACATATGGACTTCTTTTCAATCGGCTTGGAGAGGTCGTTCTGGGTGATGAGATTGTGATTACGGTGCTTGACGGAACGAAATATACCTATGTTGTCGACAACATAATTCCGGCACTCGATCCGGCGGAATTATCGAAATATATTGGTATTGACAGCGGAACAGGGAAACAAATTACGCTTGTGACCTGTACGCCGACAGGGGTTGGCTCGCATCGAATCATTATCATCGGGCATTTGCAGGAGGAAGAGTAGGATATATCTGATTTACAGACAAGAATGGGAAGATATATTTGCCTATGCTTCTTTGCAAGCATTGCAGAAGATGATAGAATGCAGTGTTAAAAGTAATGAATTTCGAAGCTATAGGATAGAACTGTATGCTTTGAATCATCTTGCGGAGACATTTGGGAGGATACTATGCAGAAGGCGTGTTTGGTATTAAGTGATGGCAGTGTATTTGAGGGATTTCGTTTTGGAGCAAACAAAGATACTGTCTGTGAAGTTGTATTTACCACGGGGCTTACGGGATATGTTGAGTTACTGACAGACCCGTCTTGGTGTGGGCAGGCAGTTACCATGGCTTCGCCTATCATTGGGAACTATGGTGTTTTTGAAAATGTATCCGAATCATCAAGACCCTGGGTATCCGCATATGTGATTAGAGACATTACGGAGATTTCTGGAGATGAGAGAAACGCGGAAGATCTGGATGCGTATCTTAAAAGAAACGATATTCCGGGGATTTTTGGCGTTGATACGAGAGCGCTGACACTATTACTTCGCGAACATGGCACAATGATCGGGTTACTTACGGACGGAACGAAGGATACAATTGATATGACGGCTGCCATGAAGCAAATTGAGTCATATGATAATCGTTTGTTTGTACCAACGGTGAGCCGGAAGATCTGCCGTGTGTTTCCGGCTTGGACAAAGGGCTGGCAGAAGGATTCATACATAAAGGATGCGGCGGAAGGAAAACCAACACACCTAATTGAGAATTTGCCGGAGGAGACGAATCGACCAGCGAAATACAAGATTGCTCTTCTTGATTACGGCGTAAAGCATAACATCCTTTGGAATCTTGTTGAACGGGGCTGCGAGGTTACCGCTTTCCCTTGGGATACACAAGCGAAGGAGATTTTGGCGATGAAGCCAGATGGAATTTTCCTTTCAAATGGTCCTGGAGACCCGAAGAACTGCGGAAAAGCAATCGAAGAGATGCGTAAGCTATATGATTCTGGCATTCCGATTATGGGAATATGCCTTGGACATCAGCTGATGGCACTTGCAACAGGAGCCGATACACACAAACTCAGATATGGTCACAGGGGAATAAATCATCCTGTGAAGGATTTGCGTGCGGATCGTGTCTATATTACTTCACAGAATCATGGGTATGTCGTAAATGATGAATCGGTTAATTTGTCAATTTGCGAGGTCAGCCATGTAAATATGAACGACGGCACGATTGAGGGTCTTCGATATACGAAGAAACCTGTTTTTACAGTCCAATATCATCCGGAAGCCGCACCGGGTCCTAGAGATAACAATTATCTCTTCGAAGAGTTCATCGCTTTGATTGACGCACAGAAGAATGGATGAATAAATTGACATGAGTAAATTGCGAATTGGATTTGCTATTCTATCGGCAAGAATTGTTAGCAGGGGTCTTCGTTTATGTAGAAGAGGCGCGACAACGCTGCCGGGTCGCGTCGCAATACGAATTTGCCCACAGATCATTTCGGCTCTTTCTCAGGAAAAAGACATCATTGCGATTACTGGCACAAACGGCAAAACCACGACCACGCATATGACAACGGCTATTCTTCGAGCAAGAGGGTATGAGGTCATAACAAACGTATCGGGTGCGAATCTTGCCACGGGCATTGCTACGACACTTGTTGCAGGCATCCAGAGAGAGAAAAAAGCTAGGAAGGCGAATAAGAAAGCGGTGTATGTTCTTGAGACGGACGAAGCTGCTTTTGCAAAAGTGTGTGGAGCGCTGCGCCCGAAAGTTTGTGTTGTCACAAACTTGTTTCGCGATCAGCTTGATCGCTATGGAGAGCTTGTGCACACGCAGAATTTCATTGCGAAGGGTCTCGATTCTTGCGATGCAAAGATTCTCTTAAACGCAGACGACTCGCTGGTCGCGTCACTTTCAAATCAAAGAGAGACCCGTTCGGTATTTTTCGGCATGCACACGGAGTCAATGTACTGTAACAGTGTTACAAACGCCGGCAATTCAGGCGTTGGGGAGACGACGACGGATGCGTCTTACTGCAGTTTTTGCCAGACAAAATATGAATATCATGCGAAAACGTTTGGCCACTTAGGTGATTTTTTCTGTCCAAAATGTGGATATAAGCGGCCTGACCTGGATTTTTCTATCTCCTATAAGCTTCCGGATTCTCCTGGAGAAAAAGGTATTTCTGACGAGGGCTTTTCGATTACTCTTTTGCATGGAGAAGAAGAGGCGCTTGTGGCACTCCCGATTCCAGGTCTGCATAATTTCTATAATACGATGGCCGCGGTTGCTGCCTGTACGTTTTTTGGCGCGCAGATGCAAGAGGATGCATTGAATTTTGCTGATTGCGCCAAAGCAGTTTGTGAAGTAAGACCTGCCTTTGGGCGTATGGAGAAGATCGAGGTTGGGAATAAGTATATCTGCCTGCTTCTAGTAAAGAATCCTGTTGGGCTTGAGAGGGCGCTGTCTTTTGTCTCTTCGGCATCCGACACAGGCGCGATGTTTCTGCTGCTTAATAGTAATGATGCAGACGGAAAAGATGTTTCTTGGATATGGGACGTCGATTTTGAGACAAAAACGTATCCAGAGGAGATTTTTGTCTCGGGAGAGCGATACGGAGATATGTTTTTGCGCTTGATTTATGCCGATATTGATAAAGCAAGACTTCATCCGAAGCCAATGCGCGACTGCGCGATGCAGATTGATGAGGCACTGGAGGTATGCGCCGAAGGAAAGTGTTTGTATATTCTTCCGAACTACACAGCGATGCTGGCACTTAGGGAAATCCTTGTTAAGCGCTACAGGCTCAAGGATTTTTGGAAATAGGGGGACAAAATTGATGGAAGATCGGTTAAGGCTTTGTCATCTGTATCCTGATCTACTAAATCTCTATGGAGATAGAGGCAATGTACTTGCTCTCAAGAGAAGGGCGCAGTGGCGCGGAATCGAGCTAGAAATCGAGCAGGTTTCCATGGGCGAAAAGTTTGATGAAGATCGATATGATCTTGTTTTTCTCGGTGGCGGACAGGATGCAGAGCAGAACATTATCCGCACGGATTTCGTCTCAGGAAAAGGGGATGCCGTGAAGAGGGCCGTTGAGAAGAACAAGGTTTTTCTCTGCATTTGCGGCGGATATCAGATGATGGGTACTTTTTATGAGGAACATGACGGAACAAGAATTGATTGTCTCGGCGCAATTTCCGTTCATACGATCGGCAAAGAGAATCGATTTATTGGTGATACGGTTTACTCGTGTCCTTTTCTATCCGGATCGAAAATTCTCTACGGCTTTGAAAATCACAGTGGACGTACGTACTTAGGAAGCGGTGTGAAGCCGCTTGCCCAGGTTATTTCCGGCGCAGGAAACAATGGAGAAGACGGTTTTGAGGGTGCAATTTATCGAAACGTTTATTGCACATACTCACATGGCAGCTTTCTGCCAAAAAATCCACGAATGACAGATCATCTATTACAATGTGCAGGGAAACTGAAGTGGGGAGAGGAATTCTCGCTTGCTGACCTATCTGACGAGATGGAAGAATTTGCAAGATCATCTCTATTAACTTGCAAAAACGCTTGACAAGGCACAGATTTCTCCTGTAAAATGCAACTAAGTCAGATGAAAATCCGAGATGGTTATTTTCGCAAGAAAAAATTTGTATGTACATATCGTTTGCCAGCTGAGCTGCAGAGGAGGATTACCATGCCAAGCTACACAAAAGAAGATATTCTTCGCCTGGTGGAGGAAGAGGATGTTAAGTTTATTCGTTTACAGTTTACGGATATTTTCGGGATGCTTAAGAACGTTGCCATTTCACCCAGTCAGTTCGAGAAAGCTCTTGATAACGGCTGTATGTTTGACGGTTCTTCAATAGACGGATTTGCTCGAATTAATGAGTCAGATATGTATCTGTATCCAGATTATAATTCTTTTGTTATTTTTCCTTGGAGACCGCAGGCAGGAAAAGTTGCCAGGCTTATCTGTGACGTGTATACACCGGAGGGAAAACCTTTTGAAGGCGACCCAAGATATGCGCTGAAGAAGATCCTGGCGAAGGCTAGCAAGATGGGCTATACCTTCAATGTGGGTCCTGAGCTTGAGTTCTTCCTTTTCCATTATGATGATGCCGGAAAACCAACCACATTCGCGCATGACGAAGGTGGCTATTTTGACTTGGAGCCTGTCGGACAGGGCGAAGATATTAGAAGAGAGATTTCATTTGCTTTGGAAGAGATGGGATTTGAAATTGAGGCGTCTCATCATGAGGTTGCGCCGGCACAGCACGAGATTGACTTCAAATTCGGAGATGCTCTATCTATCGCCGATGACATTATGACGTTTAAGCTTGCCGTGCGAACCATTGCCAAACGTTATGGAATGCACGCATCATTCATGCCTAAGCCGATCTTTGGGATTAACGGTTCGGGTATGCATGTGAATATGTCTCTCCTTAAGGACGGCAAAAACGCTTTCTTTGATCCTTCTAAACCAGAAGGGCTATCAGAAACCGCGATGCAGTTTATTGCTGGAATTCTTAATAATATTAAGGGCATGACGGCAATTACGAATCCGCTAGTTAATTCATATAAGAGATTGGTTCCCGGATATGAGGCGCCATGTTATCTTGCATGGTCGGCTGCAAACCGCTCGGCGCTGATTCGCATTCCTGCGACGCGTGGGCTGGGTACTCGCGTTGAGCTTCGCTGTCCGGATCCGGCATCAAACCCATATCTGGCTCTTGCGCTTTGCCTTGCGGCAGGACTAGAAGGTATTGAGAAGAAGATGACTCCTCCCGAACAGATTAAGACGTCCATTTTTGAGATGTCTTCCGATGAGCGCTTTGCTGCGGGCATTGATAATCTTCCCGGAAGTCTGGAGGAAGCTCTTGTTGAATTCAAGAAGAATCCGATGATGAAGGATATTCTTGGAAATCATATCTACACGAAATATATCGAAGCCAAAGAAGAAGAGTGGAACGAGTATCGTATGCAGGTTACCAAGTGGGAAATCGACACATACCTGCTTCGGTACTAATCGTAGTCACAATATTCATTTGACAAAATGTATCCAAAGGGCGGATGCGCTGCTTTGGGTCGCTGCGCATTATTTTATCTTAGCACCCCAATGGCTTGCACCGCCCCATAACAAGATACACAGAATTTGCTTGGGAGGGAAAAGATGAGAAGCATCATAGTTGCTTTTCCCAATATGGATACGGCCAATAAGATTCGTTCGGTGCTTGTGAGACATGGGCTGCCGGTGGCATTTGTCGCGACAAATGGTTCCATGGCGCTTCGTGCAACTTCACCCGACATGGGTGGCGGATTGGTTATCTGTGCGCCGCAATTTCATGATATGACGGCCATAAACTTGTTTTCGTCTCTTCAAGACGATTATGACATGCTTATGTTTGTTCCGTCGATGAATATGGATGGCTTTGATCATCGTGATGGCATGTTTTTCCTGCAACTTCCGATTCGGGAAAACGAGTTAGTATCCTCGGTAAGGATGCTCCTTGAGACCAGGCAGATGTACAATAATCCGATTAAGGCGAAAAAAGCAGCGCCAAAGGATCCCTGTGCACCTGAGACACATAAACGAACACAAGAGGAGCAGAAGCTTATTGATCAGGCAAAGAGGATCCTCATTAACCAAAATCAGATGTCTGAGCAGGAAGCCCATCGATTCCTTCAGAAACGCAGTATGGATACGGGATCGAGACTGATTGATACTGCGATGACGGTCATTCGAGCACAGGAGTTTTGACGAAGCAGGTATAAGAAAACAACAATCATTGGCATGTTGGGAGATTGGAAAATGAGAGAAATTGCATTTACGAAGATGAATGGAATAGGCAATGATTACATATACATCGACTGCACAAAGGGACCCGTTCTCTCTGACGAAGAGATTGCGCCTTTTTCGGTTCGTTTTAGTGATCGGCATTTCGGGGTTGGCGCGGATGGCGTTATCCTTATCAAGCCTTCAAACGCAGGTGATTTCTTCATGGATATGTACAATGCGGATGGCTCACGAGGGAAGATGTGCGGAAACGGCATACGATGTGTCGCAAAGTATGTGTACGATAAGGGCTTGACGCAGAAAAAGGAAATCCGAATTGAGACAATATCCGGAATGAAGGATATTTCCATGAAGATCGAAGGAAATAAGGTTGTGCGTGCGACGGTCAATATGGGGCGTCCGATTATTGAATCTGCGAAAATTCCGGTTATTTGGAGCGAGGCGAATATGATCAATCAGCCAATTGCCGTTGGCGGGAAGCTCTTCAATATTACTGCTGTCTCGATGGGAAATCCTCATGCGGTTGTTTTTACAAGAGGCATCGAAGAGATGAACCTTGCCCATATTGGCCCGTTTTTCGAGAAGCACAAGCTTTTTCCTGAGAGCGTGAACACAGAGTTTGTTGAGGTCATTAATCGGAAGCATTTGCGCATGCGTGTCTGGGAGCGCGGATCAGGAGAGACCATGGCATGTGGGACGGGTGCTTGCGCGGTGCTCGTAGCGGCTGTTCTTAACGGCTTTGCTGATCGGAAGGCAACGATTACTCTTAATGGAGGAGATCTTGAAATCAAGTGGCGGGAAGATTCCGGCGAGGTCTTTATGGAAGGCCCCGCAGAAATTTCTTTTGAAGGATTGGTCAAATTCTGATAGAATTTATATGCTTTGAAGTGGAGGACTTTTTTCTATCGCCTGCTTCGATATATTTCCGCGTTTTACAGGCGCGTACGAGAAAGGATCATTAATTATGTTTGACCTTAACCATAATTTTCTCAAGCTTCCCGGTAATTATTTGTTTGCGACAATAGCCAAGAAGGTGAAAGCGTATTCCGCGGCACATCCTGATGCCAATCTGATTCGCCTTGGCATCGGCGATGTGACAAGGCCGCTAGCGCCAGCCGTCATTTCGGCGATGCAAGAGGCAGTGCTGGAGATGGCTGATGCCGCGACGTTTAAGGGGTATGGACCGGATCACGGATACAGCTTCTTGGTGAAAGCCATTATCGAAAATGAGTATGAAGCGCGGGGGATTTCGATATCCGAAGACGAAGTCTTTGTCAGCGATGGTTGCAAGAGTGATTCCGGTAACATTGGCGATATTTTCTCGGTGGACAATTACGTTGCGGTCTGTGATCCCGTCTATCCCGTCTATGTGGATACGAATGTTATGTCGGGTCGTGCGGGCGAGTATAACCCAGACACCGGATTATGGTCGAATTTCATGTATTTGAAATGCGAAGAGTCGACGGGATTCCTCCCTGTCGTTCCCGAAATTCGTGACGGAGAGAGAACGCCGGATCTCATTTACCTGTGCTTTCCGAATAATCCAAGTGGCGTGGCCATCGGATATGAGGCCTTGGGCGCATGGGTTGATTATGCTCGCAAGGTTGGAGCCGTAATTTTATATGACGGAGCGTATGAGGCTTTCATTTCGGAAGATCTTCCGCATTCCATTTTTGAGATACCGGGAGCGAAGGAATGCGCCATCGAATTGCGGAGCTTTTCTAAGAAGGCAGGGTTCACGGGCGTCAGATGCGGCTACCTAGTGGCATGCAAGGAGCTTGTCCGAGACGGCGTAGTTGTGAAAGATCTCTGGATGCGCAGGCAGGCGACCAAGTTTAACGGCGTCTCCTACATTACACAGCGCGCGGCGGCGGCGATTTATACCCCTGAGGGTAAAAAGCAGACACAAGATACGATTATGTCTTATATGGAAAATGCGAAATATTTGCGTGAAGGGCTGGCGGCTCTCGGGTATGAGGTATTCGGCGGCGTGAATGCCCCCTATATCTGGCTTAAGACGAAAAACAATATGACTTCATGGGAGTTTTTTGATTGCCTTCTGGAGAAGGCAAGTGTTGTGGGTACCCCGGGATCAGGCTTTGGGCCGTGCGGAGAAGGGTACTTTAGGCTGACAGCATTTGGCACGAAAGAGGCCTCTGTTGAGGCGCTTCGCAGAATTGCGGCACTTGAGGGCAAGTAATTTGCTAATGTGTCGGAAAGAGCGACGGGAGGATGCCTGTTTTTAGGCTCTTTTCAAATTGACACACATTATGTAGCCTTATATAATGGTTAGGGCATAGGGTTCGTAAGGGTGTATTGCTCGTATGCGAACCCTTTTTGCTGGAAATTAGGGATGTGGGAAATAGCGGACATAGAGGGAATATACGTAAGTATCTAACCTTGCAGGGTCCATGCTGACGGGAGGTCATTTTACATGGTTAAGGCAATTGTGGGAGCGAACTGGGGCGACGAGGGTAAGGGCAAGATCACGGACATGTTTGCATCTGAATCGGACATTGTTATTCGTTTTCAGGGCGGTGCGAATGCGGGACATACCATTATCAACGAATACGGCAAATTTGCTCTTCATCAGCTTCCTTCCGGTGTTTTCCATTCAAGAATTACGAATATTATCGGTAACGGTGTTGCACTTAATATTCCCAAGCTACAAGAGGAGATCAAACATGTTGTAGATGGTGGTGTTCCGATCCCGAACCTGATGATTTCAGACCGCACACAGATTGTCATGCCATATCATATTTTATTTGATCAGTATGAGGAAGAGCGATTGGGCGGTAAGGCTTTCGGGTCAACGAAGTCAGGAATCGCTCCTTTTTATTCCGACAAATATGCCAAAATCGGTTTCCAGGTCTGCGAACTTTTTGAAGAGGCAACGTTAAAAGAGAAGCTGATTTCTGTTTTGACGCTGAAAAATACGCTTCTGGAATATTTGTATCATAAGCCGACACTGGATGCGGATACGCTTTTCGCAGAACTTCTGCGTTATCGAGAGATTATCGCGCCGTATGTCGGCGACACGGGCGCTTACCTTGACCGCGCGATTCGCGAAGGCAAGAAGATTCTTCTGGAGGGACAGCTTGGCTCCATGAAGGATCCGGATCACGGGATTTATCCTATGGTTACTTCATCTTCGACCCTTGCCGGATTCGGATGTGTCGGTGCAGGCATTCCGCCGTATGAGATTAAGGAAATTGTGGCTGTCGTTAAAGCATATTCCTCGGCTGTTGGCGCGGGGGCATTCACGAGCGAGATCTTTGGAGAGCAAGCTGACGAGATGAGAAAGCGCGGCGGAGATGCCGGTGAATATGGTGCTACAACGGGACGACCAAGGAGAATGGGTTGGTTCGATTGCGTGGCGACACGTTACGGTTGCCGCGTGCAGGGGGCAACGGATGTCGCATTTACAGCGATTGACTGTCTGAGCTATCTCGATGAGATTCCGGTATGTGTTGCATATGAGATTGACGGAGTGCAGACGACGGATTTCCCCAATCCATCTAAGCTTGATCGCGCGAAACCGATTTATCGGACACTTAAGGGCTGGAAGAAGGATATCCGTGGCATTACGTCCTTTGACGCGCTTCCGATAGAGGCAAAGGAATATGTCCTTTTTATCGAAAAGCAAATCGGTGTAAGAATTTCTCTCGTTTCGAACGGCCCCAAAAGAGAAGAAATCATGTTTCGCTGAGCGCGCGTCTGTTTCTGATCTGCTATAATTTACGAAAAGAGGCTTTCGTCATCGACATGCGGAGGAGAATACGTGGAAATTGAGAAAATACTGGTTCTGGATTTTGGTGGTCAATATAATCAACTGATTGCGAGACGTGTTCGCGAGCAACATGTATACGCGGAGATTCTTCGCTACACAGTAAGTCTGGATCGGATTCGCGAAGGCAATTATAAGGGCATTATTTTCACAGGCGGGCCAAACAGTGTCTATGAAGAGACCTCTCCTCATTACTCAGCAGAGATTCTGTCTCTGGGTATTCCGATCCTAGGTATATGCTACGGCGCACAGCTTCTTGCATATATGTTGGGCGGCGAAGTGGGTCCTGCACAGGCAAGAGAATACGGAAAGACGACCATCACTTTATCCCCGAAATCCAGGCTTTATAACAATGTTACAAGTGAGAACACCTGCTGGATGAGTCATACGGATTACATCTGTACGCCACCTGACGGATTTGTCATAACCGGCACAACTGACAACTGCGGATGTGCCTCCATGGAGTGTGAAGCCAAGGGATATTATGCGGTTCAGTTCCACCCCGAAGTTATGCATACGCCACAAGGGCATATCGTCCTTAAGAATTTCCTCTTTGATGTCTGCGGATGCAAAGGCGACTGGGTGATGTCCGCTTTTGTCGAGGAATCTATTGTCAGGCTTCGCGAAAAGATCGGCGACAAGAAAGTACTCTGCGCAATGTCGGGAGGGGTGGACTCCTCTGTTGCGGCACTGATGATACATAAGGCAGTCGGAAAACAGCTTACCTGCGTGTTTGTAGATCATGGGCTTCTTCGTAAAAATGAGGGCGATGACGTCGAACGTATTTTTAAGGGCGAATTTGATATGAATCTGATTCGCGTCAATTGCAAAGATCGTTTTCTGGATCGACTTGCAGGGATCTCTGAGCCAGAGAGAAAACGCAAAATCATCGGGGAAGAGTTCATTCGGGTCTTCGAAGAGGAAGCGCTGAAGATCGGCGAGGTCGATTTTCTCGTGCAAGGAACGATCTATCCAGATGTAATCGAAAGCGGTGTCGGCGATGCAGCCGTAATTAAGAGTCATCACAATGTCGGGGGTCTTCCGAAGGATATTGCCTTCAAGGAATTGATCGAACCCCTTCGTGATCTTTTTAAGGATGAAGTAAGAAGAGCTGGCCTTGAGCTAGGCATCCCAGAAGACCTTGTCTGGCGTCAGCCATTTCCCGGTCCAGGACTTGCTATTCGCATCATGGGCGAGATCACGCCAGAGAAGCTAGAAGTTCTTCGCGATGCGGATGCCATTTTCAGAGATGAGATCAAGGCTGCCGGACTGGGAAGAGAGATTAATCAGTACTTTGCCGTACTGACGAATGTCCGATCGGTGGGAGTCATGGGTGATGGGCGAACGTATGATTATATGTTAGCCTTGCGCGGAGTCACCACAAGCGACTTCATGACGGCGGATTTTGCACGTATTCCGTATGACGTATTGGATCTGTGCTCCAGAAGAATCATTAATGAAGTCGGACATATAAACCGAATTGTGTATGATATAACGAGCAAACCACCTGCCACGATTGAGTGGGAATAGTGTTTTTCAAAAAGTAATCCCTCAAACCCCTTGATATCAGGGAGTTTGGGGGAATTTTATTTTGTTGGGGGATGCGGACAAAATCCTGGACTCTATTACAGGAGGTCTATGAAGTGCTGCCTTATTGCTTCAGACAACCGATCGGCACAATAAAAACACCGTCCTCTCGACGATAAGCAAGTTGTGTTCCAGTCAATATCATTAAGAATGATGGTACTTTCATTTTTTCCCAATCTATTTTCTCTTTGAGTTTCAATAAATTCTGAGCCGCTTCTTCGATTTCTTTCGAGCCAAGTTTTACTTCTATTGCTCCCCATCTGCCATCATTCAGATGTACAATAATATCTGCCTCCAGGTTGCTTTTATCCCGGTAATGGAATACTTCTCCGTCAAGTGCCTGCGAATATATTCTAAGGTCACGCACACATAAGGACTCAAACAAAAAGCCAAAGGTATTAAAATCCTCCAATATACTTTCTGGTGTTGCTCTCATAACAGCTGCAGCAATCGAAGGATCGACAAAATGTCTTTTCGGGGATGTTCTTATTGCCGTTTTAGAGCGCATGGCAGGATTCCATGCCGGAACGTCTTCGATGACATAGATTCGGCGCAGTGCATTTATATAGGAGGCGATTGTTTTTTCGGAAATGGTATCCTCATCACCGGCAATATCATTTCTTATCGTCGAC
>Ga0066603_10000854_pt1 | contig 22004 bp, 17 predicted proteins | sample Higcelweek8metaG_FD_59482 | JGI IMG/M metagenome (GOLD analysis project Ga0066603, IMG submission 59482) | Freshwater pond sediment microbial communities from the University of Edinburgh, under environmental carbon perturbations - High... | ecosystem: Environmental > Aquatic > Freshwater > Pond...
AGACATTACAATCTCCATTAAGGCTTTTTATTATTATTGAGTCAGTCAGATTCTTACTTTGTAAGTTGAATTCTACTTTGCCAAACCTTCTGTCATCCCTCTGACCCCTCTTCTCTGTAGAAGAGTCAGAGGTTTAGCCTGGTAGTTAGGCATTAACAGCATGAAATATACTATTTTTCAAAATAGGTGTATCCTCTGAGCCCCATCTCATATGCCTGCATGATCTCTCTTCGCTCCTGTGCAGTGATACTGCCCTTGCGTACGGCCTTTTCAGCAGTTTTTCTAAACCGCACAAGGAGTCTTTTGGGGTCATATTCAACATAGGAGAGGACATCAGAGACACTGTCACCTTCAAGCTCTCCGACAAACTCATACTCTCCATTCTCAAGCACCCTGATTGTGACAATATTGGTATCTCCCATAAGGTTATGCAGATCTCCCAGAGTCTCCTGGTATGCCCCTACAAGAAAAGCCCCAAGATAGTACTCTTCAGTTTCCCTGAAATCGTGCAGAGGAAGATAGTATTTGATCTCATGTCTATCAATGAAACGGTCTATTTTGCCGTCACAGTCACATGTGATATCTGCAATTATGGCATTTCGGGTGGGCTCCTCATTGAGCCTGTGAATTGGCATGACCGGAAAGAGCTGATCAATTGCCCATGCGTCAGGAAGTGATTGAAATACGCTGAAATTACAGTAGTAGATGTCTGATAGAGCCCGCTCAATATCCAGTATCTCAGGGGTGACATGTTTGAGCCCTTTTGAGATCCTTGCAATTTCATTGATTGTATTCCAGAATATCTTCTCTGCCAGAGAGCGTTCTCTCAAGGTGATCTTGCCGTGGTTGAAAAGCTGACGAGCCTCGTCTCTGTAGTAGATTATGTCGTTGAAACACTCCTGAATATTTCTGACAGATAGGGAGTTCAGAGAGTCAAACATATATTTTATCTGTGCAGGACACCCTTCGGGAAGTGTCTCAGGAAGAGGTTCAGGCTGAAACCTTGTGACATCCAAAACATTGAACAGGAGCATGGAGTAGTATGCCACAAGCGCTCTGCCGGACTCTGTAATGATAGTTGGATGTTCAATGCCCACCTCATCCAGAGAGGTCATGACAGCTTCAATGATATCTGTGCAGTACTCGTTAATGGTGTAGTTTCTGCTGCTCAGGAAGTTGGATTGTGAACCATCATAATCAACGGCAAGTCCTCCGCCCAGATCAAGGTACTTCACATTTGCCCCCTCCATGGCAAGGCCTGCATAGACCCGGCATGCCTCATTAACAGCAGTTCTGATCTCTCGTATATTTGATATCTGTGAGCCCAGATGGTAGTGTACCATCTGAAGAGAGTGGAGCATATCTTCTCTTGCAAGCAGATCCACAGCCTCAATGATCTGGGTGGTATTGAGACCGAAGATGCTTCTCTCTCCACCAGACTCTCCCCAGTGTCCCCCAGCCTGTGTGGCAAGTTTGATTCTGACGCCTAGAATAGGTGTTGCACCAAGCACCCTTGAGCGTTCAATAATAAGTGGCAGCTCACTTGGCATCTCCAGCACCAGAATGCACTTATACCCTATTTTTGTGGCATACAGACCAAGATCAATAAACTCCTGATCCTTATAACCATTACATATCAGCGGAGCCTCTGTATCGGTAAGCATTCCCATTGCCGCAATGAGTTCAGCTTTGCTTCCAGCTTCAAGGCCATGGTGATATTTTGAACCGTAAAGGGTGATCTCCTCAACCACCTGCTGCTGCTGGTTCACCTTTATGGGATATGCACCTGTGAATGTCCCCTTGTAGTCAAGCTCCTGCATGGCATAAAGAAAGCTCTCGTTAAGCTCTGCAATCTGTGAGTCAAGTATGTTTTCAATACGTAGAAGTACAGGCATCCCGAGCCCTCTGTCTTCAATGCCTGAGACAATTTTCCTGATACTTACTGCCCGGTTGACAGCACCGGGAGATGGCATCACCATCAGGTCTCCATTTTCAGCGATGTTGAAGTAGCCGCCACCCCACTCATTAATACCGTAAAGTTCTGTCGATTTTATCACATTCCAACGTTCCAAGGTATGGTTCACAAAAAACTCCTCTATCTATGGCAATCTTATGCTCCACATGGAGCCAGTATGTATGATGTATTGATTTTATTCAGTGTGTCTGTTTTTGAATCAGAGAGTTCAAAGTTGACCCCTCTCTTCACAATTTTTCAGATCAAGCAGTTTGAGCTGGTTTAATAAGAGTTCAGAGTAGTGCTCTTTTCTCTCTTCCAGAAGTTTCATGAATTGATCATAGGAAGATTCGCTGAACAGGGGTTTTAAAGTCTGGTCTTCCAGGATCTCCTTTAGAAAAGATATGGCAATATCAGTGTCATGCCATTGGCATAGTGCCTGATGAAGAGTTCTGAGACGTTTATTTAACAGCTCAGATTCACTTTTTGAATAGCAGGAGGCAACCATCTCCAGTGTATATCTGGTCTTTTTGGAGAGGATTCTGATGTCGTGAAAATCGTTTTCCTCCAGTATGCTTTTTATCTTGAAGGTATTTAAAGTATTAAGAAGATTGTCCACATATGCTTTTGATGCTTTTTCAATAGAGGAGTCCGCCATTCTGGAGAGTCTGGTATTGATTCTCTTCTGGATCTCTCCAAACATACTCAGGTTAAAATCTCTGCTGCTCTTTAAAAATTTTTTTATTCCGGTCATCTCTTGCTGCTTCAGAGTGTTGATATATTCACTTATATTGAGTTCAACCTCTGAGTTGGAAGTGAACTCTCTGGATAGATTCTGAAGCATCTGAGCATCTCTTATGACTGCTGCCGATCTGAACAGATCCTGTATGGGGAGAAGTATCTTTTTTGAATTGAACTTCACACCTATCTCTTTCAGCAGTTCAAAAAAAGCTCTTAACCGCTTTATTTCAACTCTGAGTTCATGAATGGCATCCTGATTTCCGTTTCTTGATGCTGCTGTGAATTGTTTTATGAAATTTGAAACTCTGGATGCGCAATATTGATTCAACTCCTGTAACAGCATGGTCTTTGCCCCTTTTGTCTGCCGGTGGTTAAAATGCCTGTTTTGTATTGTATTTTTCATAGAGCATCCTCACGATGCCATCTGCCAGGCCAATCTGAGGCACATGAATCTTTTTGATGTTGGCCCATTTCATAACTTTCAGAAAAGTGGCAGTTGCCGGAATTATTACATCTGCTCTGTCTGTATGAAGTTTCAATACCCGAACTCGCTCATCAAAAGAGAATGAGTTTAAAAAGTTAAAGATCTCTTCAACTTTTTTGTATGATAAGTAAGTTTGACCTTTTTTGCCTGAAAATTTGTACAGTTTATTAATATTACCACCGCTTCCTATTGCCTCCAGAGACCGGTCATGGGTTCTGACATACTCTTTGATCCATGATTTCATTATATTCCATTGATGGTCAGTGACCCGGTTCTTGAGTATTCTTACTGCTCCGATATTGAATGATTCAGAGATAATAACTTTATTTTGAGAAAATAGAGTTATCTCTGTACTGCCACCTCCCACATCAATGTTCAGATATGATCTCTCAGAGGATGGCAACTGCTGCTCAATATGGCTAGAACAGATGATTTCAGCCTCTTTTCTCCCGGAGATAATGTGAATCTCCATTCCCGATCTCTCTTTGATCTCACTTATGATCTCCTGCCCATTAGTGGCCTCTCTCATTGCCGCTGTGGCGCACGCCATGAAGTCAACAGGTTTATAGGCGTCAACCATATACTTGAATCCGACCATTGCTGTGACCAGTTTTTCTCTTTTTTCTTCAGAAATAGAGCCCTCTGTAAAGACATCTTCTCCAAGCCTTATGGGGATTCGTACCAGAGAGTCTTTTGAAAAAAAAGAATCTCCTCCGTTATTCAACGCCTGAGACAGAAGCAGCCTTACTGCATTGGAGCCGATATCAACAGATGCAAATTTCAATGTTTTTCTCCTTGTCACCTGGTCTAATGGATTTTTGAAAGAAACATGTTGACCACTTCAATCAGAATCAGGATGATAATTATATATTCGAGCCTGTTGCTCTCATTGTGCTGATTTATCTCAAGAAACATATAGAGGTTATCTTCAATGTTTTTAAAGGTGAATTCGATCTCCTTATGCCGGTTTCTCAGTTCAAAAGAGTCTATCAGACCTTGATTGATTTTATCCAGATATTCATCTTCCCATACAATTTCCGGTGCATCAAAGATGTAGAGATTTTCAGCAATCCGGTTTTTTGTATTGAGCGATCTGCCGATGAATTTGAGCATATTCTTTTTGCTGATATTCAATTTCCCCTTGGTTTCAAGTTCAATACTGAAGTTTTTGATGGCTGTGAGCAGCTCTTCAGATAGCTCGGTATAGTAGTCAAGGGATACAGAGTGAGCAAGATTGAGCATGGTTATCTTAATAATGTTTTCAGTAATTTGAGGAATATGAAGTGCATTAAAAGTGAAAAGAATTCCAGAATCTGCCTCTTCAATGATCTCATACTTTTCATCAAGCTTCTTTTCAAGAAAACCCGAACAGTAGTTCTTAAGAAAATTTATTGTCCTGCTCATCTCAATATCTGAAAAATAGGCAAATACCACAACTCCGTAATTAAATATATTTATATAGCCTGTGTCACCAACTTTATAGAAGAGATCCAACGTGGCAGATGCCAGAAGCTCTCCGGTAAAATCTGCTTTAATCTGCTTTAGATTGATCGATTCTGCAATATGAAATGCATATAGATTAACACTTCTATTGACGTTATCTCTGCTCAAATTTAACACTCCAAGTTCTATGCACATAGATTATTCTATCCATCTGATTTATACCCCTCTCCCCCCAAAAAAAAAAGAAAACAGTCATAACCGGAATCCGGCCAATCCTAATTATAAAAATCAGAGTGCATTGTCACGGTAAAAATTAACAGTGGCTTATATTTTACTGAGTATGTCTTTTTTCTAAGAATTCATAAAAAGCATCCTGGGCTTTCACCTGAGCTTCTGAAGAGGTTTTTCTTACTCTGTTATCCTGTTTTGCATTTAAGATCCTGGCTTTTGTATTGTCTGCACATTGAATCTCTAAAAATTGCCTCAGCTCATATTTGAGATCTTTATTATATATGGGACAGGTCACCTCAACCCTTGAGTCCATATTTCTGGTCATCAGGTCAGCAGATGAGATAAAGTATTTTGGAGAGCCGCCATTTGCAAACAGAAGAATCCGTGCATGTTCAAGATACTTATCAACTATACTGAATGCTTCAATGTTTTCACTTAATCCTTTGACTCCTGGTTTTATGGAGAACATGCTTCTGACAATCAGGGTGATTTTTACCCCTGCAATGGATGCCTGATAGAGATTATCAATTATCTCAGAATCAACAAGGTTGTTCAATTTAAGAATAATATATGCCTCTTTTCCCGCCCTGATATTTTTGATCTCATTTCCTATCAGGCTGATGATCTTTTTTCTGGTCTGAAATGGCGAGACAATAAGGTGTCTGAAGATCGGAGTGTTATAATTTTTTCTGAAAAAGAGAAAGAGGTTCTCAACTTCAGTAGTCAGCCGTCTGTCTGTCGTGAACAGGAACAGATCGCTGTACACTCTGGAGGTGTCCTCATTAAAGTTGCCTGTACCTATAACTGCGTATTTGAACCCCTTCTTGAATGAGATCAGACACAGTTTGGAATGCACTTTCAAGTCTGGAACGCCAAAGATGACCTTCACCCCCTCCTCTTGAAGTCTGTCTGCCCAGTTAATATTTGCCTCCTCGTCAAAGCGGGCCTGAAGCTCCAGAACTGCAGTCACCCTTTTCCCGTTTCTTGCGGCATTTATAAGAGCATTCATAACACTTGAATTCTTAGCCGCACGGTAAAATGTCATCTTGATGGATGCGACATCTTTTTCAATTGCAGCTTCCCGCAAAAGATCTATCAGGTAATCAAATGACTGATAGCATGTATATATCATGCTCTCTTTTTTCTTCAACGAAGTGAAAATTGTCTGATTGGGCAGTATATCCTTATGGGGCAGCTTCAGTGGTCGATCATAAAGGAGCTGTTTAACCCCGAAATCGGGGAAGCTGATAAAATCCTTGAAATTATGATACCTCCCTCCAGGTATGATATTTTCAGTATCTTCAAGTTCAAGTTTTTTGATAAACAGCTGTAGAAATTTTTCAGGCAGTTTCTGATCATAGACAAACCTTACCGGATTGCCCTCCTTTCTCTGCTTCAGACTTTTTAATATCTTTCGTATATAACTTTCGGAGATATCACTTTCAATCTCAAGCTCTGCATCCCGGGTCACTTTAACGGTATAAGCCTGTGCCTTAACAAAGTTAAAATCACCAAATATTTCAAGCAGCCCTGATCGGATAACATCATCAAGCATTATAATGTATTTTTTGTTGTCAACATCAGGCAGGATCAGAAAGCGGGAGAGATGATTTGTAGGCACTTCAATAATGGCAAATATTGATCTGGAAACCTTGTGTTTTTTTAAGACAACTGCCAGATATACTGTATGATCCTTAAGATCAGGAAACAGTGATGCCTGATCCATCATGATGGGAAATAGTTTCGGACGCACCTGAGTCTGAAAATATGATTTGACAAATATCTTCTGATCTTCGCTCAGTTGAGTCTCATTGACCATGAAGATATTTTCAGCAGCAAGCTCCTTCAGAATTGTCTGATAAATGTTTTCAAACTCTCTTTGAAGAGCCAGAGTTGTATCCTGAATCTCTTTGAGAACTGCAATCGGATCAAACATTATGATCTCTTTTGCACTTTTCCCCAACCTGGAGATCCTCTTTAATATGGCAACCCTTACTCTGAAAAACTCATCCAGATTTGATGAGAAGATCCCCAGAAAGCGGATTCGTTCAATCAGAGGGACTCTTTTATCTTTAGCCTCCTGAAGCACACGCTCATTAAAAGAGAGCCAGCTTATCTCCTTATTGATCAGTCGGTTTTCCTGAAGTTTTTCCATTTAAATTCCTGTAATAAGTTCTGCCATTCAGATCCTTGAAAAAGCTTTGTATGATTTTCTCAACATTTTTATCTACAGATTTTGAACAGTGAAGTGAGACATCAGGATTGATTCCACTTAACCATTCAGAGACATGCATGGAAAGTTTTGAACTGAGATCCTTCTTAAACTCCCTTGCTTTTTTTGAGTTATTGTCAGGGTATTCAAAATATTTAAGGATGCCACACTCTTTTTTTATCTCCTGCCATGAGCTGATGGCACACTCTAAAGCAACTATGCCGGATTTAGGCATATCAAATTCAAATCCTCTGATCAGAAAAGATGCCCATTCATTGATTGAGGGGGCATGGCCAAACAGTATTGCTGTATCATAGATTTCGTTGATCCCCCCTATCATTGTCAGAAAAGATTGTGGTGATGGATCAGTGTAAAGCATCTCTTTGATCAGAATTTTGGCGGTCGGATACTCAAGTTTATGGGCAAAAATATGTGCGGTCTCCAGTGCCCGGCTTGTCGGGCTTGAGATAAAAATGACTGACGGAGAGCTGGCTGAAACTCTCCCCTTTATGAAACTTGCAGCATCTTTAGCCTCCTGGATACCCTTTTTGATAAGAGATCTGGAGATATCAGAAACAGCCTCCTGCAGATCTTCAGCCATGGCGTGTCTTACCAGAATTATTGTTTTCATTAAAATAGATCCCTTTTATTCTTTTTTGAACAGCAGTTTATGGTTTATAAAATTACCTTATAAAGCCCAATTGTTAGGATATTATTAAAAAGCTAAGGATTATTATACCTCTGTAAGTTTTGAATAAGTGTGTAAGATACTTAAGTAGGAAAGTAACATTGTATACGGTGGTTTGACTTGTAAGGCAAAGGTTATTTTAAGAATATTAGCTCTTTATGGTTTTAAGTATTTCAAAGAGATCTACCTTTCTGAAAAAGCAGATCACCTCCCATAAAGGCATCCCCCATTACATGAGAGGATGCCGCCTGGAGAAGAGATCAGGTTTTAAACCTGTTGACCATCTCATTTAGATTGCCTGCCAGATCGTTAACTTTGCCTGCATTTTCATTCACTCTGGCACAACTTACAGACATTTCAGAGGTTGACTGTTTTATATCTGCAACCTCACGGGTTATCTCTGCTGCTGCATATGATGTCTGTGAGAGGTTCTCACTGATGTCAGAAATACCTTCTGAGGATTGAGAGACATTTCTGGAGATCTCATTGGTGGTGACAGACTGCTCTTCAATAGCACTGGCAATACCTGATACAATATCATTCACCTGATCAACAATTGAGGATATGTTGTGGATGTTCTCTCCGGCCAGCCTGGTTGAACTCTGAATCAGCTCAATCTGATCTTTTATTTTAACAGTGGCATCTGCTGTCTGGCGTGCCAGTAGCTTAATTTCACCTGCTACCACTGCAAATCCCTTACCAGCCTCACCTGCCCTTGCAGCCTCAATGGTGGCATTGAGTGCCAGCAGATTGGTCTGCTCTGAAATTTCCGTGATCACTTCAGTGATTTCACCGATTCCCCTTGCCAGATCAGTCAGCTCATCAACCTTCTCCTTAGCCATGCTCGATTGCTTTACAGCCTCATTTGTTATCTTGTTTGCATCAGATGTGCTCTTTGCGATCTCATTGATTGTGGAGTTCATCTGCTCTGTTGCGCCAGCTACCATGTTGACATTGGCTGTAGTCTCTCCCATGGCCGAGGCAACTGAATGTATGTTGGAGTTCATATTGCCAGAGGATGAGTTGACCACATTAACCTTTGAAAATATATCATCCACATTTCCTGCCATCATTTTTACAATGGATGACATCTCCCCTGCACTGGTGGTGAGCAGACTTGCGTTCTCCTTGATCTGCAAGATCATCTTCTGAAGATTCTCAATAAACCTGTTAAACCAGTGGGCAAGTTCTCCTGCTTCATCTTTTGTCTGCACATTAATACGTCGGGTCAGATCTCCCTCCCCTTCAGCAATCTCTTTTAACATCAGGCTGGTTTCAATAACAGGTTTTGAAATTCTTCTGGCAACAAAAAAGGTTATGATAACAATTATGAGACAGACCATGGCCATCACTGCTGCCTGCTTGATGCTGGTTAGCAGCAGCATTCTATTTATCTGTGCCTCTTTATCTGCAACTGCTTTTTTGATATCATCAACATATACACCTGTTCCCACGACCCATCCATAGGGTTCAAATAGTCTGACATATGATATCTTGGATACTGGCTTCTCCTCTCCTGGCTTGGGCCATAAGTACTCGACAAACCCCTCTTTTTTTTCACGGCAGAGTGAGTTCATCTCCTTGAACAGATATTTCCCTTCAGGGTCTCTGAAGTCAGATATATCTTTTCCGTTAAGTTCAGGTTTTACGGGGTGCATCACCATTTTAAATTTAGCATCCGCATTAACAGCCAGCTCATGTATCCAGAAATAGTCTCTCTTTTCAGGGCCGTACCGAAGTATTCCCACCACCTCTTTACTTCTATCCTTGAACCCCTGTTCCGCAACTCCAAGAGAGAGAGCAGAACCTATTATCCAGCCCCATGGTTTGAAAACCCTTGCATAGGCAATTTTGGGGTCTGGATCCTCTCTCCCTGGAGTTACGCTCTTTTTATACCACATATAGTTGAACCACGCCTCTCCCTTATCAATATTATCCTTGAGCAGACCTGGGAAGAGATTATTGCCCTCAATATCTTTAAGATCTGAAATATCTTTTCCAATCAGTTCTGGAAACTTTGGGTTTGCAACCATCTTAAGATCTGTATTGACGATCCAGAATCTTGTATCTCCATCGTATCTGAGTAAAGAGATCGCTTTGGTGGCAAACTCTTTTTGCTTTTTAAGAGATATGAAAACTGTATCAGCAGGGACTGCTGCTTCTGAAGAGGGGAGTCTCTCAGAACCATCAATGGCTTCTGAAGAGGGAAATTTGTCCAGCCCCTGAAAAACTGCATCAAGGGAGCCATATGCAATATCAACGGCATTTTGCAGCTTGTTGCTTACCACTGCTTTTACCCGATCCATGTCATGGGCCTCACGATATGCAGCTTCTATAACAGAGTAGGCGTTGTCTGTCATGGTTTTCAGTGTTTCAGTTTTGTAGTTGAACAGTGTATCTTTTGTGGTCTTAATCTCAATGTCCCGCTGCTTCCTGATTGAGTTAAAGAATACGGTCATTGAGGTAATTCCAAGTGACAGAACTACGCCAAGGATTAAGAACATCAATTTTGTTGTGATTTTCATCGCATCTCCTCTTTGAAGAATTCTGACTCTACTCAGCTGATAAATGACTATAAATTATAAGTTAAATTATATTTAGTGGTTAATCAATCGTTTAATTCACTGTAGAAATATATGCCCTTTGGTGGGGACTCTTTATTTGAGGCTGAACATGCATCTGAACTCAACCAGGAAGTTATCTGAACTCAAGTATAGTGCTGTTCAGACGATGAAAGTATAATAAAAGAGAGAGTGAATGCAAACAATCTCCAGTTTTTTTAGAAGCAGTGACTTTAAATAGTGGGAGGCAATTATGGAAACAGGTAATATTCAGAAGGTTTCATCAAATTTAAGTTATGAGATGAAAAAATTTTCAGCCTCTGTAAAAAGTGGCTATGGTAACAGTGGAGACAGCAGAACTGTGGAGAGCGATACCTCCTTTAATCTCATGATGAGCAGCTTTAAAGTTCAGGTATCGTCCAACACGTACGAAAATATCAACAGCCAGGGTGGATTTTTGGAGAGGTTGAGCATCTCATCTGCATCATCACTCTCTGCAAGTTCGTCTGAATCATCAACTCTATTTTCATCATCTCCTTCTTCCACCTCATCAGGTAGATCATCGTCTGAGCAGGCAGATGCCCTTTTTGGTGAAGATGGATATTGGGGGGTCAACAAGACAGCATCGCGTATCAGTGATTTTGTGCTTAGCGGTGCTGGTGATGACATTGAAAAACTCAAAGCCGGAAGGGAGGGGGTTCTGCGCGGTTTAAAGGCGGCAGAGAAGGTCTGGGGAGGTAAAATGCCGGATATTGCCTACCAGACCATTGATAAATCTTTAGAGGCAATTGATGAAAAGATAAATGAACTTGGTGGCAATGTTCTGGATGTTTCTGTCTGACCTTGCGATGGCATCCACATGGGGGTGCCCCCTACGGTTTCATTCTTTGTTGTGCTCGTCAAGGCATGGCCGTTATAGAAAAATGTATTTCCAGTTGCTTGAATATAGAGCCTGTGCTATTGAAATTACAGTACAATTTTAAGCATAGTTTCAAATTTAAAAATAGACTTATGTTTTCATGTTTGAGAAGTGCTCAAATCCGGTCATCGTCTGTGTGCTAAGAGCAGTTTGAACAGTAGCTGTTTTTCAGGTGACAGTATATTTCCCCCCACTGGAATGAATAGATATGCTTGATACTTTTTATAGAATCATCCTGACAAAATGTAGCACAAAGGAGAATCTTAAAGCACTATCTCGTTTTTTGGTTAAAGAGTTTAAACTCTCTGATGAAAAAGCCCAATTTATAGTTAATAATCCACCAGCTATTCTGGGAGATATGGCGAGCCTTGAAAATGCGGATTTTGCACTTCAGCATCTGAAGCGGCTTGAGGCAGATTGTTCTGTGAAAACCGTTGTAAAAGACAAAAGACTCCCTTTCAGTATTAAACAGCGTCAATTGAAATCAATATCCAGGGAATTCAGCAAAACATTGAGGGCCAGCGTTGAGACAACCCTCTTCTATGTCACTGTTGAACCTGAGAATAGTGATATTATGCTACCCTCACTTCTTGGCAGAAGAGAGGCACTTGAAGATACCTTCAGGTACAGTGATTCTGTTTTTGTGATTGATGATAAGACATTCATACTTCTAGGGTTTGCCAGTGACAGAGACGGCTCTGATGTGATCTTTGACAAGATCGTTAAGTTTATGCAGCTACATATACATCGAGAGAGTGTTGTCCATATCGGTATGTCAATCATCCCTGAAGATGGCAAATCATTCTATGACCTCATGGCTGTTGCCAGAAAAAATCTTGTCTCATTTAAAAAAGATATTGCAGGAGTTCCCCATAGAATTGAGATTGCCCAAGATAATAAAAAATCATCTAAAAAACAGAACTCTATTTCTGACATTCAGGTGTTCAACCTCTGTTTTAACAAGGCTCGGGGGAAATTTTATAATGATCTGGCAGCACTGCCACCTGATGTTTTATGGGGAGCTTTAAGCCGAATCTCAATATCAGATCAGAAGAGATTCTTTTTAAAACTTCCCCATGACTCCCCACTCACCCCTTTTCTGGCTGACAAGATCAAGAATCAGTCTGACCAGGCAGATATTGAAACTGCAAAAAAAAAGGTGCGTAGAGTTATAAGTGAAATGCAGCTTGTGGAGAATCTGAAGGAGCGAAGTGAGAACCAGAAACAGATAATTGCTACACTCAACAGTATAGACACTCTCTTTAATATACCAGATATTGCGCTGAGGGTTTATAAGGTGGCATCAGCTCCTGAATCTGATGCAGATGATATCGCTGCAAGCATTCTGCTTGACCCCTCCTTGAGCATCAAAATGCTTAAAATCATCAACTCCCCGTTTTATGGACGTTCAGGGCAGATGAGTTCAATTAAAGATGCTGTAGTTATACTTGGCAGGGATGAGGTTATTAATATGGCATTTGGACTATCTCTTGCAAAATCGTTTCTGGATGCAGACCTCAAAGGGATGATTGATCCTAAAGCTCTGTGGAAACACTCCATGGAGACTGCTCTGGTTGCAAAATATCTCTCTCAGGAGCTGCCTGAATTTATAAACATGGGAGCCTTTACAGCAGGACTTCTACATGATCTTGGCAAGGTATATCTGGTAGAGAATTTCCCGTATCTGTACGGGTCGGTCATAGAGCGGGCAAAAGATAACGATATCCTTACAGGATCTGTTGAACAGGAGATGCTTGGTATGGATCATGGTGCAATTGGCCGGATGATTGGTGAGCATTGGAATTTTCCCAATGCTCTTGTTCAGGCAATCGGGTTTCATCATCAGCCCTCTGGAGCTCCTGACTATTCCACCTTTGCTGCAATCATAGGTTTTGCAGATTATCTGGTGCATATGGCTTCAGCTAAAGATGAGGCAGAGCGTTCAAAGATGAAACAGCTTTTTAAAGTTGACCATATGATTATGATGAAAAAGCTTCTCAACGATTTTAACACAAGGTTTATTGAGAATGCCTTTGAGGACACTCTGAGAATTCTTGAAGAGAGTGCCGAGCTTCTTAAAGTGGCTCGATGATCCGGAGAATCTGGCTCACTTCATAGGAGCGGTCAAGATATGTTGTGTGACCTTTTTTTAAAAGTGTTCTCTAATTGTGAAAAACCATGAAGGAGATATGTAGAATATAGATGAATGGAAGCAATCTCACAGCTGATCAATTTGAAATCTTCCGCATGAACTATCTCTCTATGCAGAAAAAATATGAGGATAAGATCAGGGAGTTGTCTATCATCAAGGAGATGAACAGTACAATCCAGCAGATTGACCACATTGATCAGGATCTTATATGGATACGCCATCTGGAGTGCCTTAAAAAATATAAGAATCTGGCTGCTGCAGTACTCTATTTCTCCAATGAGAATGAGATTAAACGGGATCATTTCTTCTATACTGACTTTGAAGAGCCATTTGACTGTGGATCCTTTAAGAGCCTCTCCTTCTTTAACCAGCTTCTGTCAGAGAAGAGAGTTCTGGTTATTGAACAACTTCAAGAGCCCTATCTTTTCAATGATATCGGACACTCATTTTATGGGCAGCCCATCTTATCAGGTGGGAAAGTGATTGCTGTTCTGATGCTTTTTTCAAGGGTAAAAAAGGCTTTTGAACAGGCAAACTGCTATTTTTACAACATTGTCTGTGACCATCTCTATAACAATATGGTGTTTTTAAGGCTCTATTATGGAAAGTTAGATGAAGAGAAGCAGATGATTCAATTAAGTCGCTTTTTTTCAAAAAATGTCATTGGAGAGATCTTTAATAAAAAGGGGAAGCTTAAGCTCGGTGGTGAAAAGAAGCGGGTTACTGTGATGTTTGCAGATCTAAAGGGATTTACAAGGCTGGCAGAAGAGATGGAGCCAGAGAGTGTGGTTATTCTGCTGAACCGTTTCTTTTCACACATGATCCCGATTATTTTCAAACATAAGGGGACATTGGATAAGCTTATCGGAGATGGGATAATGGCGGTCTTTGGTACTCCACTTGAAGATCAGGAGAGCTGTCTCAATGCTGTCAGGTGCGGACTTGAGATGTTCACTGTTCTGAACAGATTGAATAGAGAGCTTAAACAGCAAGAAAAGAGCCCTCTGATGGGAGTAAATATTGAGATGGGCAAAGGGATTCCGATACAGAACTCTCTTGAGATGAGGATTGGAATCAACTATGGAGAGCTGGTATCAGGCTTTATGGGGTCAGAACAGCATCTTAACTATACAGTCATTGGTGATGTTGTCAATGCTGCTCAAAGAATGCAGGCTCTTGCCGGAAGTAATGAAATCTTCTTGTCAGTAAGCGTATATGATCAGATCAGTAACCATCATGAAAAACTTGAAAATATGGCAGATGTCGTAAGGCTTGATGATGTAAAGTTAAAGGGCAAGGAGAAGTTGCTCTCTGTTTACAGACTCACTCCATCACTCAGTTAACGATCTGAAAATTCAGGCAAAGCTGGAATACCCTTCTTACCTTTTTTAGTGGTAATCTAGAAGACATTTTTTATGGATTTGACCTCTTTTCTGCTCTTGCTCTCTTTCTCAAGCAGTTCAGCTTTGAGCAGCTCTTCGAGTCTCTTTGAAAAGTAGATGACAACCTCATATTCTGGAATAGAAAACTGATTAGGAACAAAGGATAATATAAGAAGATCTCCATCTTTTTCCCAGCAGAGAGACTTTCCATTCTCCTCTCTCCAGGGTATCTGGCGGGGATCGCCATACTTCTGTTTAAGGGTATCAATGATATTTAAGTCATCCTCTTTAAAATTGACCCGTATCAGGAGTGGAGTGTTGGTAAACTCAGAGAAGAGGATCTCCACATAGTTAAAGGGAAGATTCTTTTTAACTGCATACCTGTAGGCAAGTTTTACAGTCTTGTGCTCAACACGCTCTCTGGCCGGAGAGTTTAATCTCTGATTAAGCTCTTCAAAATATGGAAAGTAATCTTTAAGGAACCCCTCCTGGTTGATATTGAGATTAATAGTGTTGCGTGTCTCTGTGGAGTGATCTCCAAGGATCTTATCCAGCCTGGTTTTTAAACTGTACGACAGTACAGAGTTTACCTCTACATCAAAAAAACTGTAGGTAAGCGGGTAGCTCTCTATGGTCTCTGTATGCGGGGTATCGCTTTTATCTCCGCAGGAGATACAAAAGAGTGCTAAAACCAGAAAAAGGAGAGTGCGGCCTGCTATCACAGTATTCAGTTCATATTTCATGTTATCAATTATCATTTTGTTGACTTCTGGTTAACTGTTGATCGTGTAGGTACGATCTGCTTCTGATACTTTACCTATTGAACGCTTCATTATAAACGTTTTTCATGGTTATACACAACCATTCTGTTTTTTTTAGTAATTTATTGCAGTGGTATGATGTCTGTCAGTTTGAAGTTGTTATTACCTGCCCCCTGGAGGTAAACGAGATCCCCTGCTGCCCCTCAGTCCCAATCATGACAGATTCAATAATTGGTGCGTTTACAGCTTTCTCAGATTTCCACTCAACCATGAAGTTTGCACCTGAACCACCAGATCTGTCTTTTTGTGGAATAACATAACGTATCGATTCAAGAGGTTTAAGGATAACAGGCTGTTCTGCATATCTTTTGATAAGATCCCCCTTTGTTCCATAGTAGTCAGCATAATTTACTGTAATAGAATGGTTTGTATCAACATTTCTGATGCTTAAGGTGATGGTCAGTAAGATTGGCACCTCTCTGTCACCATAGTAAATATGCGAGTATGCTGGGACATAGAGAGTCTGGCCTGTTGAGAGGGGTATCAAGTCATCAGCAGATGCAGCGTCAGCATTGAAAAATTGTATAGAGTGTGTTGTTGCTGTTGTCATCAGCAGAAACAGATAATAACAGCAGACCTTCTTGATAAAATTTTCATTTTTCATAAGAATTCTCTCTCATATAAGGTATCTATTGTCAATGAATGTTGTTTCAACGGGCTTCAGCCAGTTTTTTGAACCTGTTTCGTTCCTGCTGATTACCAACTACAGCCACCAGATCTCCCTCTTGAAAGGAGTAATCCACTTCAGGGTTGGAGTGAAATCTCTTTTCATGGATAATGCCTACTATTGATGCTCCGGTTCTGGTACGAAGCGCCGCCTCTTTAATGCTTTTACTCAGAAGGGGGCTCTGAGGAGTCAGGGTAATCCATGAAATTTCAAGCAGGTTTTTTATGTTATCGAGTTTGGCCAGTAGCTGCTGATCCTGGCTTGGAGCTGAAAGTTGCTCGCTGCCTGCTGAGAGCTGCTCATTTTCAAAGTGGTAAATCGGTTCATAAAGCTGCTGTCTTACCGAATCAGTATATTCCTGAATAACAGTTACAGGCATATCCAAGTGAAGCAGAGCCTGTCTTGCAATCTCAAGCCCTGCCTCCATCTCCGGCAGCACAGCCATATAAACTCCGCTTTGGTAGAGCGCTCTTGTCTGCTCAACTCCGTCTGCCCGTGCAATTATACGCAGCTCAGGATTAATAGAGTGTGCCTGTTTTACAATGGACTGAGCTGTAATCAGTGAAGGGGTGGTAATAAGAAGAAGCCTGGCAGCAGCCAATCTTGATACCTCAAGAACTGTAATATGTGTCATATCTCCATACACAACAGGGAACTCTGAATTTTTGCATTCAACCATCCGTTGATAGTTAAGTTCCATAATGATAAACGGGATGTCAAGTTTTGTCAGAACCTGAGCAATATGCTGTCCAACCCTTCCCCCTCCAGCAATGACAACGTGGTTGTTCAATCCTGCATTTGGTATATTTGCTGTCTGCAAAGGCTCATAGTTAAAGAGCTTTTTTTTCAATTGATAGATAGGAGTTGCCATATATGAGGCAAAAGGGGTCAACACCATGCTGATGACAGATATTGCCAGAACAAGTGAATAGATATTCTGGTCAATGGCTTTTGTTTCTAGTCCCACCCTGGCAAGCACAAAGGCAAACTCTCCCACCTGAAAAAGCCCAAGGCCTACTGCAATAGGAATTATATTGATATATCTGAACACCATTGCCAGCACAAAAAATATCAAACCTTTTGAGAGTCCGATTATAAGAACCAGAGATATGATTATACCTAATTTTTCAAAGAGGAATAGAGGGTCAAGGAGCATTCCAACCGATGTGAAAAAGAGAAGTCCGAAGATATCCCTTAGTGGGATGATATCACTGAGAGCCTGATGTCCATAATCAGATTCACTTAATACTATTCCTGCAACAAAAGCACCAAAGGCAAATGAGAGGCCCAACAGGTATGTGGCATACCCTATACCAAGCCCTGTTGCTGTTATGGAGAGGATAAAGAGCTCTCTGGAGTTCCATCTGGCAATGCGCCCCAGCAGCCATGGAAGTAATTTTTTGCCTACATAGAGCATAAGCACAATGAAAACTGCAGATTTGATTACAGCAATGGCAAGAAGAGGCAGACCAGCATCGAGGTTACTCAGTTGAGGCAGTATGATCATCATCGGGATGACTGCCATATCCTGCACTATGAGCATACCAATCATCACCTTGCTGGAGAGTGTACCTACAAGCCCTCTGTTCATAAGGGTTTTCAGTGTAACCATTGTACTGGAGAGAGAGATCAAAGCTCCAAGCCATAATGCACTAACTGATGACCAACCCAGATATTTACCAATACAGAATCCGATTCCAATGGTCAGAACTACCTGAACAGGGGTACCAAACAGGGCAATATCTCTTACAGGTTTCAGTTCGCTTAAGGAAAATTCCAGACCAAGAGCAAAGAGAAGAAGCGCCACACCTATCTCGGCCAGCAGTTCAATATCATGGATATCGCTGACAGTAACTCCCCCGGTGTACGGCCCTACAATGACCCCTGCAAATATATAACCCAGGATCAGAGGCTGCTTCAACTTCTGAGCGATCAAAGCTCCAATCAGAGCTGCAACCATGATAATGACAATATCAGCAGCTAACCCCATAAAAATCTTCTCCTAAACTGTACTGCTATACAAGGGTGAATAGAAAAACAGCACCCTATTTCAGATGTCCGTGATAATAAAAAAATTTTCAAACTCTCAAACAGCTGGTCTGATCTGAAATATGCATATATAATTAAATCAAAACTGTCAATGAACGAATATGGTTTTGCCTGTCATACAACTTTGAAGGAGACTCATACAAAATAGATAACATAAAAAACTGTAAGGAGCAGAATATGGTTATAAACGTAAAAACTGGCCAGAGAACTGAGATGATCGATATTACCGACAGAATCCAGAGTGCAGTCATGGAGGCTGGTATCTCAACTGGTCTTGTCCATCTCTATTCCATGCACACAACTGCTGCCATCACCATCAATGAGAGTGCTGATCCAGATGTAAAGAGAGACATATCAGAAACCCTTGATCAGCTCATCCCATGGGAAAACCACTACCGCCATATGGAGGGTAACTCTGCCGCTCACTTGAAAACAGCTATGATCGGCACATCAGAGCTTGTTCCCATTGAAAATGGCAGACTGATCCTTGGCACATGGCAGGGTATTTTCTTCTGTGAATTTGACGGCCCTCGTCAACGCAAAGTTCATTTGACCTTTATCCGGTCATAAATAGCCATTTGTAGTTGGTCTAAATAGCTATTTGGTAGCACATTGGTTATGATCGGAGCTGAGTCCAGGATATGTAGGGCATGGATAGTAAATTTTCACATAAACACGCAGTTTAGGAAAAATGATGACAGATTTAATCGACAGGGTCTATTTTCAAGAACTTTCTGAGCAGAATCCGATTGATGTATGTAGGAGGGCATTATGTTCCTATGATGAGATAAACAACTCTTATACGGTATCTGTATGGGGTGGATTATACATAATCTATCCGCACCAGTTCAGGATTGAATCTGTAAATCAAGGCCATGAGAGATTTCACCCTTATCTTGATCTCTTTACTGTGCATTATCTTCTTAAAGCAAAGGAGATTGAGCCTGCTAATCAATGGATCTCTGAAAAGGATATCCCAGGAGGGTCCACATTCTTCCGTGGACCTCACGAAATTCCGACCAATTTAATTACAGTTCAGTTTGACGGTGATATCAAGGGATTCAATAATAGATGTGAGCAACTTATGGGCTCGCCTCTTAGCTTGGCTGATGCTGCTTTTGCTTTCAAAATCACACCTCGCATCCCGGTTGCTGTTCTCTACTGGGCAGGTGATGATGAGTTTCCAGCTGAATTTAAGCTCCTTTATGACAAAACAGTTGCTGAGCAGTTAGCATCAGATATCATTTATGCCTTAGCAGTAGGAGTTTGTGAAAGGGTTGGAAAAGCAATGGGCTAACCTTTTTTGCTCAATAGCTGCTGAATGTTTACTCCTATCTCTTTTCCAGATCTCCATCAGGCATGATCCACTCTCCCTGCCCTATGTACTTCATACTGATTTTTTTCAGCGCTTCCTTATCCTGCAAAAAGCGTTTCTTCATACCGACAAGCCATTCCCAATGAGAGAGCGCATCTTCACGGGTGGTGACAAGATCGTGTTCTCCTTTGTGAATGTCAAATACCGGTATGCCCTCTTTGACCGAGAATGTACCTGCATTGCTGCACAGCATACAGCGCACCTGATTCTGCTTCTCAAAGCGGAAGGTCTTACCACCGCACAGGTTACAGCAGGGTTCTGTCTGTTCAGGAGCAGGGGAAAATATCCTCTTTGCAAGTTCTGCTGCTATTGACCTGTTTTCCGGGTTCAGAAAGATCTCGCCCGGCAAAGCACCATAGATAACACGACAATCCTTCACCTCTGCCATAAGAATTTTCAGAAAATTTTCAATACCTAGCAGTGTGTAACCTTCCCGTCCAGGAATGCCTGCAATGCCCACACCTACTGCTGGTTTTCCCCACAGGGTTTCAAAATGGGTATAGAGTGCAAGTCCACGATCAACAAAGCATTTCAAGGAGGCGTTAGGCCCAAGAAAATAGGTGGGAACCGATACAATAAGTGCATCAGCTTCCATAATGGCAGAGAGAACTGTGTTGAAATCATCTTTCAATATACATTTTTTCTCCTTAAACAGGCAGACATAGCAGCCTCGGCAGGGTTGAATATTGAAATCAGGAAGTCTCAGGAGTTGCAGCTCATGAGGTTCGACAATATTTCTGCTTATCTCCTTTGCAAAGAGTTCACAATTTCCAAGTTTCCGTGGAGAGCCAATAATGGCAACTATTTTTTTCAAAATTCACTCCTCTTGTGTGAATGGTACAGACTCTATGAGTAACCAAAATATTACTTGAGTTGGAAAGAGCTGTTCAAATATCAAGAGCCTTGCAAAATGTCAATTTCCAATTCTATTTAACTTTTATAATTAGCAGCCTTCTGACGTAAAGTTGTGGTATCATATAGTGGAGAGTCACCAAACAGACGGCTGTACTCCCGGCTGAACTGGGAGGGGCTCGCATAGCCGACCTGGAAAGCTGCGGTGGATCTATTCAGACTCTTTGTTCGCATTAATCTCTTTGCTTCGTGCAACCCTCCTATTCAGTGCCTCGGATTATCAGGCAAAAAATCAGCAGGATTGATCTACCGATGTTTACTCTTCCAGGAGTATATTGATGATTATCAAACAGGGTGACTAAGAGTTATATAAAAAACTTAGAGAGGAGCTATATTGTCATGAAATATAAAGAATTGGCAAAAACAGGAGAAAAAGTATCAGTAATAGGTCTGGGATGCATGGGAATGAGTGCGGCATATGGTAAACCGGATGATATAGAGAGTGTTGCAACATTAGAGTATGCACTGGAGCTTGGAATTAACTTCTGGGATACTGCGGATGTCTATGGAAATGGAGTAAATGAGGAGTTGATCTCAAAAGTTCTTGTCCCAAACCGCAAAAAAATTTTTATTGCAACAAAGTTTGGATTCCGTGTAAGAGGCGGCAATGGAGATGTTTTTGTCGGCGGTGAGACTTATCTTGACGCTTCACCCAGATGGATGCGACAGGCAGTGGAAGAGAGCCTTGGACGTTTAAAGATTGAGACAATTGATCTTTACTATGCACATCGTGTAGATCCTGATGTTCCGGTTGAAGAGACAGTTGGAGCAATGGCGGAGTTAGTAAAAGAGGGGAAAGTACGTTATCTGGGCTTGAGCGAATGTACAGCAGAGGATTTGAAAAAAGCAGATGCAGTACATCCGATTACAGCAGTACAGAGCGAATATTCATTGCTCACCCGTGATGTAGAAAGAGCGATTCTCCCCTTAACTAAAGAGATGAGAGTTGCCCTTGTGCCGTTTGCACCTTTGAGTCGTGGATTGATTACCAGTAAACTGGATGTAGGTTCACTTGCTGCTGGTGATTTCAGAGCAAATCTGCCAAGATACCGGGGGGAGTACTTGAGCAACAATCAGAAGCTTTCGGCATCATTTGCACAGTTTGCTGAGAGTAAAAACTGTTCTCCGGCTCAGTTGGCCATTGCATGGGTGATGGCACAGAGCGACAATATCATTCCGATTCCAGGGACAAAACAGAGAAGATACCTTGAAGAAAATGCAGGAGCTGCTGATATGGATCTGACAGCAGAAGATCTGGAAGCCATTGAATCAATTGTCAGCAGATATCCAAACATAGGGCCACGCTACAGTGCTCGTGAAAACAGGTTTCTGAAAAGATAGATTTCGTGAAAAAGCCTTGCGGAGAAACATCAGATTTTGATAAATGTACTTCAACATTTTAATTCTCTCCCT
>Ga0066603_10000856_pt1 | contig 21968 bp, 16 predicted proteins | sample Higcelweek8metaG_FD_59482 | JGI IMG/M metagenome (GOLD analysis project Ga0066603, IMG submission 59482) | Freshwater pond sediment microbial communities from the University of Edinburgh, under environmental carbon perturbations - High... | ecosystem: Environmental > Aquatic > Freshwater > Pond...
TTTATCCGATTACCTACACAGAGTTTGGTAGAAAAGTCGCACTTAAAGCAAGACCGGATGTAACTTTCTTTACTATTCCTCACGGAGTAGACACAGATAAGTTCTATAAGATTGAAGATAGAGAAGCTGTTTTGAAGGGGGCTTTCCCTAAAGATACAGAGAGTTTTAGAGACAACTTCATAGTACTAAATGCTAATAGAAACCAGCCAAGAAAGAGACTGGATGTTACTATGAGAGGCTTTGCAATGTTCGCAAAGGATAAACCTGAGAACGTAAGACTCTATATGCACTCAGGTATTGTTGACAGCTCTATTGACATTCCTGATTTAGCAAGAAGATACGGAATAGATAAGAGACTAATAATCTCCTCAACAACTCCAGGAATTCAACAAGTATCTGACAAGAAACTAAACTTCATCTATAACGCATGTAATGTTGGAATCAACACTTCTCTTGGGGAAGGTTGGGGACTATGCTTGCACGAAGACACCCCGATTTGGACACTGGACGGTATAAAGAAGATCAAAGATGTTTCTGTTGGCGACTATACCATTACACATTTAGGAAGACCTAGAAAAATTATTGGAAAGTTTGACAACGGGGAAAAGGATTTGGTAAAGGTATCTACTGAAAATGGAAGAGTTCTATACTCTACAAAGGAGCATGAGGTATTAACTTTACAAGGCTTCAAGAAAGTTGGCGATCTTTCTAAGGACGACTTCATTGCACACTCTTTACCAAAATTGTCTCTTGTCGATTATCAGTTAGATTTGGCAGATAACTTGGACTATTTCTGTGATGACATTTATGTATGGGAAAAGAACGCCCTCCCTGTAATTACCAATAAGAGAAAGAGATTCCTAAGCCTAAACAATGATATTCCAATGCTGATCGGATCGTATCTATCCAGAGGAAAGATTGTTCGTGGTAAGTGTACTATTACAATGAGAACCGACGAAGATGCTAGAAAACTTCAAGGAGAGCTAATGGCCCTCAATGTAGAGTCTAGCCTAGAGTACTTTACAAAATATAAGAAAGCACAGGTTGTAATTACGGATAAGGTTATTATTGAAATGCTTTCGAGATACTTTGGAACAACCATGAGACGGAAGAAAGTTCCTACAGCAATGTTTGGTTATGATCTATCCGAGGTTGTAAAATACTACATCAGAAATAGATACACCATCTCCCCGTTTAATGTAGATAGAAAGAAAATTCGCTTTAGAGCTTTCACACAAAGTCTTGCTTCATTCTTGGCACACCAGCTTTATGCGAAGGGGATTACTATTGGAATACGCTATCTAGAAAATGCTCACGGGCCTTTCTTTGAGTTCAACGTATTCTCAAGATTTAGACATGATATTCTTCCTTCCAGATTTGAGTATGAGGGTGCTTCAAGAGTTTATGCACAAGAAGACGGAAGATACTTTATAAAGGTCGCCTCAGTAGAAATTGATCCTAATCTTTCAAGAGGGCATGTTTATGACCTAGAGGTGGAAGAAGATCACTCGTATACAGCTAACGGACTGATAGTACACAACTGTAGTGTTGAACATGCTGCAACTGGGGCAATTCAGTTAGTACCTGACAGTTCTGCATGTAGAGAACTATTTCATGGCTGTGGAATTCTAATGAACGCTGACACAGACTATGTTCAGGATAAAATAAATACAACCGGAAAACTAGTAAGAGATGCCGATGTTGCCTCCGCTTTACAGTATGTTTATGACCATCCAGAGGAATCAGAAAAGATTGCCGAAAGAGCACGAAAGAAGTTTACATCTGAAGAGTTTGGCTGGAAGAGCATTTCTGAGGCATGGCACTTAGTTTTTCAGGAGGCTATAAATGGCAATAACATGGCCCGAAAACACGCGGGAGATAATAAATCAAATTCGTAATGCAATAGGTAGGGAGGTAAGTTTTGTTAGCTATGATGAAACTGAGTGCCCTACCTGCGGCATCAATCCTTATAACAATGAGGCGTTAAATGCTTTCTGTCCTACATGTAGTGGAGAAGGATATATTAAGACCGAGAACACAGTACTAATTACTGGGCACGTTACTTGGAACCCATCTGAAACAATGCAGTGGGTTGCAGGGGGACAGTACTATAACTACTCTTGTAGAGTACAGATTGAGCACACAGAAGCTAACATCACAGTGGTTGACAACACTCACCACCTACTTGTAGACGGAAAGCCAATGAGGATAGAAAACAAAACATTTAGAGGAGTACAGGATTTAAATAGAATTCTTCTAGATTTACAAGAAGTTTAGGAAAGGAGATGCTATGGGAAAGGTTATTCAAGGTTTAGACATTTTAGATGTTGTAACTTTTGTGGGGAAGAAGAACAGAAAATTTCAGGCCATTTTACTTCACGATATTGAAGAGTGCTTAGGACGAGATGACCCTAGATACCTTGAAATTAGAAGTTTAATTCTAGATAGTTATAATAACTATACTAGATCGGTTCTAAGAGTAATTTTTGGAAATGATTTTGACATATAAATCTGGAGTTTAAATGGCTCGACAACAAAGCAACGCTAACGCTGGTAAATCAAACGCTGCTATCACTGCTGAACAGAAGGCAAAGCAGCGTTTGATTAAGAAACTAAAAGATGAAATTTTAGCTGATTTTGATAAAATAATAATGCAGTTAATTTCCTCTGAGCCACAAGCGCTGCTCAACATTGGATGGAGAGGGGAGGCTGCACCAAAGGTTAGAGATGTTATTGATAAACTGTATAAGTATATCGACATTCAATTGGAAGAAGCATATAAGTTTGAATACACAATATCTGGTGTTATTGAAGAAGTAAGTCAATTAGCTTCTGGTACTCAGATTACAGAGAACATCCTCTCTCATTTTTATAGCGTAGCTAACGAAGAGTTAGACAAGGCTATCAAAAAGAACAAGGAGTTTAATCATCCAAAGCTTTTAAATCCCTTAAAGAAAGCCTTTAATAATCCTGAATTGTATGCAGTAAACATAGCCCCTGGGAAACATCAGGCATCCGTTGTTCTAAATAAAGATTTAATATTGGGGACGGTAGATGATCTTGGTGCTGCTATTACTGCTGCAAGAGAGCAGCTAAATTATGGTGACGTTCAAGAGGGCGAGAAAGCAACGAGAAGTTGGTATATGAACCTGTATGCTGTTGCAAGAGATGGAAGAACGTACTATAAAGTGGATTTTGATAAAGTTCATCGAGTAAAAAGAGCAACGGATGAGAGAAACTTTAAAAGAGAAGCCAAGAGCAAGGCTCTATACTGGAGAATTCTGAAAGCAAGATTAGATTTTCTAGGCCAACGCCCCGCCTATTGGGTGCTACTTAATGATGGTGACGCTAATGTAAAATTGACAAGTGATAAGAGTGGAAAGGGAAGCCCTACTGTTACTGCAACACATTTTGTAGATATTATAGAAAGAAAACTTAATAAGTATTTATCAGAACGTGTTTCAGGCGCTGTTGGAAAAGAGAACCTGAAAGAAGCGACAGATAGAATAGAAGTAAATAGAAAAAGAATAGAAGTACTAGAGGGAATGGCTGTTGGGGTAGATAACATATCTAGAAACCTTGTTAAGCTATTTGGATATACTCCAGTAGAGGATTTAACACCACTATTCAAAAAGTGGGCCGATCCTTCTAAGTTCCTGACAGCTACAAAGAAAACTGCTGCAAGCGCACCAGGAGTACCGGGGCCAACCCCTGCAGAGAAACAAACAGTTAAAACGGAAGGGGCTAGACAAGCTAAGCAGCAGGAAGTAATTAAAGCATTAGACGGAATCATTAAGACAGCAATCATTTCTAAAAAGGATCACCTAAAATTCCTTGAGATGGAGGACAATTCTGCTACTGAAGCAATGATGAGCAGACTTCGTATTTTGATTGTAAAGCTTGCTTCTGGAGAGGATGTACCCAACAGACTATACGTGGGAACCCGTTCTAATGTAAAATTAAAATTGAGAACAAAGATAGTTAAAGACGAAATTCTAGAACTACTGAATGTCTCAGGAATAAAACTAGAGGCTGCGAAAGACCTAGATCAAATAGGAAAAGCTCTCAAAGAACTGCTAGACAGATTCAATGAGAGAACGAGAAAAGAAAATCTTGCTTTAGGGAGAGTTTCAAAAAATGTACTTAGGAAGTAAACAGGATTTATCAGTACTACGATGGACTACAGAACTATTTGCTGACACTTCCTTTGTCAAGGTTGTAGAAGAGTTTACTAAGGAAGGTTTTGTTATCCCGTGTATTGCAGTTGAGAACGATGTTTTAGAGGCCGATAATTACGAGTTAGGGAATAGAAAGTTTCAGGCAATTAGAAGTTGGTATTTAGATATATATGCCACTTCCAGAAGTCAAAGAGACGAGTTCTCATATAGAATATTAGAGGCTCTAGAAAATAAAATAAATGTATATGATTTCGACGAGGGCTTTGTTACGCCTACTAAAATAGGTATACTAGACCCCGACGACGTTCAAATAAGAGTTATAAAAGTTCTTCCGGAACTTACAGAAGACATGTATTACAGAGCTGTTGTTTCCTTTACAACAGTCTACGAAGATATTTAGGAGGATTTTTAAATGGCAAAAAGACTAGCTATACCTTCTAAAGAGCTACAATTACACATTGTTGGCCCTAGAGATTGGTTTAAAGCTTCAAGAGTTCAGAGACTAACCCTAAATACTGATATCCCTAGCACTACCGTTGATGAAATCGGTAATTCCGCCCACGTAGGAGATGTAAAAGATACTCCTAACATCACTCTAACATTCAGTGCTATGGATGTAGGTATTAAGGTTTTTGCGGCACTAACTGGGGTTGACCCAGACAGCTATCCAGCTGGTGGTGTTGATGCTGTAAATCTAAACGAAATTGACGCTATTTTGTTTGTAAAAGACCCTGACATTAATGACTATGTGAAGTCAGCACACGCTAAGAAATTACAGATCAGTGACTATACTTTCAGCTATTCAGTTGACGGTGAAGCTACAGAAGACTATACAGCTTCTGGTTCTGAGAAGAGATGGTTTAGCAATGACATCGCAGTAGAAGTTAAGACAGGGACATTCACTACTTTGGCTGCAACACCTGTTGCACTAAAGAACGGTAATAAGCTTCTATCCCTAAAGGTAGATACAGCCTCTTCTGCAGAGAAGTGCAGTTATCTAACAGAAGTTCCTTCTGCCCCTGCAGCTAACGAGTACTCTGTATCTGGTACAACAATCACATACGGATCAGGCTCTGCTCCAAGTGCAAGAATGATTGCCGTTTATCAGATCGCTACCGCTTCTCCAACATGGGCTGATGTTGCTGATTCTTCATTACCAGCTGGTATTAGAGGAAAAGACATCAAGCTAGAATTGGCTGCCAATAATGTTACTAGAGTTCAATCTATTACTATTAACGGTACACTAAACGTACAGCCAGTTAGAGAAATGGGTTCAAGATTTATTACTGGTTATCAAAGACAAATTCCAGAGGTTACTGGTACAATCACTGTAAACGACACAGACCTAGAGTTAATGAGTTTATTGCAGTACGGTGTACTAAGTTCCGGAACAGAGTATGCTCCTGGTGAGGGATGCGTAACTGGCGGAATTGCACTAAGTATTAAATTACTAGACCCTTGCGATGACACAGACCCATTCACTGTTCTAAAGACAGTGTATCTTGATGACATCACTGTAACTGGAGACTCATACTCTTCAACAGTAAACCAGAACACTCAAGCTACATTCAACTTCAAGTCAAGAACAGGACACTGCGCTATTTATAGTGGTGCAATGTAATTCTTATAACTTAATATAAGATTCCATAAGGTAAAGGTTTAAGCAAAAGGGGAACTCAGTGTCTAATGACAGTGAGTTCCCTTTTAATTTTGATGAAAGGAAAGGGTATAATGAATAATATAACTCCTGAGAAATATGACGTTGACATCTCAAAGCTGTTCAACTGGAGCAATTTCTTTGATATCGTTGGGTTAAAAGGTGAGGATTTAGGTAGGGCTTACATACGAGTTATTGGAGACGCGGATACTAATAGAGCGGTTGTTGTTTCTAGAAGAAAGTCCGCTGAATTTAGAAAGAAGCTAAAAGATTTAGAGTCTGATGAGAGAATAGCATACATTCCAGAGATTGACGAGATTGAAGTAGGAAAACTTGAGCAGTTCCTTATCTACATTGCAACTAAGACTTTGTATCTAAGTGCAATAAAGGAACTGAATTTTCCGTTTCCAAAAGAACCAGATTCTGATGCTCCACTTGAAAAGATGGAGAAGTATCAGGAAGAGGTAGATTCATATCAGCAGCGCTTTACTAAAGCAGTTGAAGATAGTATCTCATCTCAACTGGAAAGAGAAACAAACAGAATTAAAGCACTATCTCCTGAAGAGAAGTACAAGCAGTATGTTGATATAACAATATCAGAGTTGTGTGAAGGACTTATGTCCAATACTTACACAGAGTACTGCGCTTATGCTGGAAGCTATCAAGACCCTGACTTTGACGTGAAGTACTTCAAAACATTTGAAGAATTCGTGAACCTGCCCTATAAAGTCAAAGAGCAGTTCTTGTCTCAGTACAAGGCTCTTGAGATGGATTTATTCGACCTAAAAAAATAGCCAGGAGTAGTGCGATAGTTAGCTTGTGGTCTATAACTAAAGTACTACAAATCCCGCTAGATGAGAAGATTAGACACATACAAGATATTCCACACACCATATCATACGTTATCAGAAAGAACATTCAAGTTGATAGCCTGTCTGAATTACCTTCGAGTAAGAGACCCCCTGACAAGATGATTTGGGATGGAAAACCGGAAGACCTAGAAGAATGGGTCGCTAATATTTATAGCACTAAGAAACAAAATACTGTTGACTTTGTAATTAGTGACGAGGACATAGGATAATGCCAATTTTTAATCCAGAAGATGATTTCAGAAGTAATACAGAGCAGCGAGCTAAGATAGACAAGCTTGAGATGGATTTGAAGAACGCTAATTTAACTATCGAAGAGTTAAGAGTAGCCACCACAGAATTACAGCGTCTACTTAGAGTCGATGAGACATCGGGCCTTCCTAACAGAAGAGCGCTTACAGAAGATCTTAAAACTCGTCCTGCAAAAGGCAAAAGTAGACAGATAGCTTTTGGAGATTTGGCTGGATTTAAGACGCTGAACGATGCTTATGGTCATAAGGCTGGGGATGCTGCCTTAGCCGCTATTGGTAAGATTCTCAAGAGTGTAGCGGGAGCAAAAGCGTATCGTGTTGGCGGAGACGAGTTTGCTATGACTGTTGAGGGAACCCCAGAAGATGCAAAGAAAATAGTAGATCAAGTAACAGCTGCTATTAATGAGATGCTTGTAAAAGTTAAGCCATCGCAATCTTTGCTTGGAAAAAAGCAAGAGTTGTATGGATTAAGCTCAAGGTTCGGGGTTGGAAAAAACATCAGAACAGCAGAAACTGCCATGAATGTTGTAAAAAGTCTTGAAAAAACAACAGCAATTCCTGGATTAGATTCTAGATATTCAACGCTTGTTAGAGATAAGAAAGACCCTAATGACACTCAGTTAGTAGGTATGTTCCTAAATGCGGCAAGAAGAAATAATGTAGATGAAAGTACAGTAATGCCATACATTGACAAGATTCTTGACAGAGCACCAGGAGTTACTGCAGCTGCTCCTCCTGGATTGCCTCCTACTCCGCCTAAGCCCCCTGCGTCAGCGGTTCCTGAACCAGAAGACCCTGGTAAAAGAAGAAGAAAACCAAAAGCTAAGGCTACTGACAGTGCTGCTAACTTCATACTAGGTATTGAAGAAGAGGCAAAAGAAGTTGGTGCACAAGCTGCGTCAAGTGCTGCCCAAGAGGGTGCAAAGGAAACAGTAGAGCAGCTTAAAAAAGAAACTCGTTATAGAAAGGGTGGTAAGTTTGTAAAGCCAGGGACAGAGGGCGCTACCAAAGAAGAGTATACCTACAGAAGAGGGGCTGGTGGAAGATGGACTGCAGGCGCTGCTGGCGGGTCTGGATGGGACGCTGGAGCACAGCCTCCTCCTGGAGCTACCTCAGAAGAAGGCGAGCCTCTCGGCGGAAGCGGTGGTAAGAAGAGAAAGTTTGGTATGCCTTATACGGAAAGAGCAGCCCTTAGAATTAACTACGAAGGGATGTTTGCTGATGCTGAAAAGAAACTGGGAGTTCGCTCTCTAGCCGATGAGAATATAAAAGCAACCGTACTAGTAACCAACGAACTTGGAAACGGGCTTAGAAAACTTGTAGCTGTTGTTGAAACTACGACTGGAGCACTAAGTAGAGAGGTTGTCTATCAGGATATACCAAGCGGCGCTGTTGGCGGAAAAGCTGACATTGGTGCAGTAAGAAAGGAAAGATTCCAGGTAGAGCGGGAAGAGAGAACAAGAAACGCTAATCTTGCTAAACTAGCTGATGTTTCTAAGAACTATGGTAATGTCTATGAACATGTGAAGGGGAAGTATCCTGCACTGATGGGTACAGAAGACCTTAGCGTAAAAATGGTTGAGAAGAACAATGTTAGACGCTTCCAGTTTAGAGGAACAGATGATCAGGGAACTGGATTACAGGCAGACGTTCTAACTAATCTAAGTGGTAAGATACTTCCACAGGTTACACAGAGAACAGCGAGTTTCACGGAATCTATCGGAAGAAACATCGGTGAATTCTCCAAGTGGACTATAGCTGCAGGTCTTATCTATACGCCAATGCAGCAGCTAAACCAACTAGTAATGGATTCTATAAAGAACCAGACTTTACTAGCTAATGCTGTTATTACAATGGGTAAAGGACAAGAGTCTGTAAATACAGTATTCAACGCTGCCCTCGATGTTGCTAATAAGACAGGTGTTGCTGTAACCGGAGTTATCGAGGGTTACAACCTAGCCTATAGAGCTACCGGAGAAGTTGAAAACGAAACACAAAGAATGGTAGTAACAAATAAGTTACTAGCAGATTCTATTACGCTTGCTAAGTTAGCCCAGATGGATCAGACAACAGCTACGGATACGCTAGTAGCTGCGTTGAGACAGACTGGATTAGGATTAGATCAGGGTACAGTTCTACTAGACAAGTGGGTAAAGGTTTCTAAGACTGCTAATGTTGATGTAAATACTTTGGCATCTTCCTTCGCCATCGTAGGAGAAGCTGCTGATAATGCAGGTCTCTCAATTGATGAACTAAACGGATTGATTGCTACAGTAGCCGCATCTGGTATTACCAGTGCTAAAGAAACAGGTAATGCTGTTAGAGCTATGGTTACTGGTTTCCAGAGTGATAATGCTGCTAAAGAGTTGAATACATTCGGTATTGCAGTGACTACCGCAGAGGGCAAGGCCAGAACATTCAAGGATGTTATGGTTGACATTAGAGAGTCCTACGAAGCCGGAATGATTTCTGACGACCAGATGAATAAGATCGGTATGGCAATCGGTGGTGGTACAAGAAGAGCCGCCCAGGTTGTTACAGCAATTGTTAGTGGAGATACAGCAAGAGTTTCAGGTGTATCTGCTACAGCAAGTGGAGAAGCAGCCAAAGCCTTGCAGGTACAATTAAGCACAGTAGAATCTTCAATTACTACATTAGGAAACTCCTTCCAGAAACTAGCTCAAGTGCTAGGAACTGAGGGAGGAATTCTAGGTTTAACCACTGCCTCTACAAAAGCTCTAACAGTCTTTGTAGAAGGCTTATCCATGCTAGTAAGTATTCTAGATACAGCTGCTCCAGTAATGGCTGCACTAGGTGTTGGTAAATTAGCAGGAGTTTCCGAGTATGCTGGCGGAGCAATTGCTTCTCAAATAGCTAAGGGATTTGATAGAAAATCACAAAAGGCTATTGAAGCGGAATACCAGACTCTAATGGGTCAAGATAGTATTAAATCTCTAGACCCTGCATCAGCCGACTTTAGAGCTAGAAGAATAGCTGAAGACAAAGTAATGAGTGCTAACAGGGATAGAGCTAGTGGAATAGCCGGTAAGGTAACATCTTATGGTGCTGCTGGACTAACTGTTGCAGCTATGGCCCTTCCAGAGTTCATGTCAGGAAACACGGCGGGGGGTCTAGCCACAGCAGGTGCTTCTATTGCTGGTGGGTTTGTCAGTAATTTAATGGGTAAAGGCCCAACAATAGGAACCCTAATTGGTGGAACAGCTGCACAGCTAATCATTTCTGCAATTGAGTTTGTAAAGAACAAGGGTGTAACAGGAAATTCTGATTACCTTAACGGCCCCGCTACTACCAAGGATGAAGAAGAGCAGAAAGCTTCCTTTATGAAGCTGTTCTCCGAATTAAGTTCTGAGCAACAGACTGGGTACTTAGCAATCGCTGGTAAGCAGCAAGTAACCGATGCCGAAGAAATGAAAAGGATAGCTAATGCTGGTAGAGGATATGTATTCCAAGAGTATATAGCGAAGGGAGGCAAGACAAGCTACGCGGAGGAAGCTGCTAATATTAGTAGCGGAACCAACGTAATAGCAGGTACAGCAAGTGGCGCTGAAAGGTTAAGATCACGCTTCGGCCTAGATGCAGGGTATCAATCCGCAGACAAGGACTATTATAAGTATCTAATGGCTGGAACAGGGTCAGAACTATTTACAGGAGCGGGTTTACCATTCTCTGATCTAGAGTCATCCGTACAAAACGAGAAACTGATCCAAGAACTAATTGATACTAATAGAGCCACACTAAAAGAAAGACTACTTCCTACTTCCCCTTCAAAGGTAAGCACGAGAGAGTTTATGACCAAGACTGGTGAGTTAGAGGGCTACCAAGCTAAACTAACATCACTAACAGCCGCTCTTTCAATAGGTGGGTATGGTCAGGCGGGTACGGAAGTAACTGACGCGGAATCAGCTATGACACTGTTCTCTGAGATGTTGCTTGATGGTTCTGCAGAAGTTATGACAGAACTTACACAACTAGCAACTGAAATCGGTGACATTTACTCTAAGCTTGCAGAAGCGGAAAAACAAGGGCCAAATGCTACTATTCTATACCAGGGCGATGAGAAGACTCAAGATGAAATGAGAAAGCTTCTTGCACAAAGATCAGAAACATATGGTACGGGAATACAGCAAGAGAGCTATTCAATCGCTTTACAGCGACCAGTAAAAGACATTGTAGCATACATGGATTTAACAGCAGAGCAGTTCAACCTAGCTCTATCTTATGCTATAGAAATGAGAAAGACCGAGCTAGATCAAATGACTGAGTTGGAAAGAGAAACAGAACAGTACAAGGATTCAACCATTAAATTTTATGCTAAACTATCTGGAGATATGCTTCAAAGCGTTGAAGGTATCTCTCCACAGATGGTACAGGAAGCTGTACAGAGAAAACTAGATAGTGGTGAAATAAAGCTGGTAGCTAGAGAGGCTGGTTTCTCATCAATGAAGGATATTACATCTTCACAGATACAGCAAGCATTGGCTATGTATCCGGAAAGACTACAGCAAGTACAGTCTATGGCTACAGCTTATGGAGCGACCTTTAAGGAGAATCCACAGCAGGAAGTTGTAATGACAGCCGACGGTATGCAGTTCCTAGATGTAAACATGTCTATCTTCCAAACACTGTTAGAGCAGATCACTGAGAATACAAAGAAAACAGTTGATGGTATCTTCAACCTCCCAGACGGGGCTGTAGCATGGGTTCCATCTAATGCAGTTCTACTACAACCATCTGGTACTGGAGGAGGCGCTACGGGGCTTCCTGAAGGCGCTACAGGGCAGCCTACAGCAACTGGAGATGGCTCAAGACCGGATAACTATATTCCTGGCGAAGAGATTGGTAATTATCAAATAAGACAGTTGATAGCACAGTCTGTGCAGTCAGCTAATGTAAGACCAGATGATTACATACCAGGAGAGGAGTTAGGAGTAAGACAGCCTACTACAGTAACGGCGCTTCCAGACAGACTTAACAGAGAGAACTTAGACGTTGATGCTCTAAGACAACAGGGAATAGACGAAGTTATCAACCAGAGAATTGGAGATATGGCTGTGCAGGAACAGATTATAGGCGGTGGTGTTGACATGTATGGTATGCTTGGTGGAATTGGAGAGAGCATAACAAAGGGGTTACTAGAATTATTTAGTAGACCCGCAGCAAGTACAAGATACGGAGATCAAGCGGATGCTTCTCACGACAGATTACTGGACAGAAGGGAATCAGCAGCACTTGATAGCATACACGAGAGACGAGACATGCCATCTAGAATGGGGCCATCTCCTACAGAATCTTATAGAAGAGGGTCTAGTGAAATGACTATGGCTCCGGGTTCTCTAGAAGAAGCAATGAGACGCTACGGTCAACCAGCAATTCAACCAACAGTTTCTACAATATCAAAAACTGAGGATACTACGGCAGCTTCTATCTCAGCAGCAATCAACTCTTTACAGAGTATTATAACAAACGCTAAAGTCAATTTGAATATAACAAACGTATCTACTCTATTGGTAGATGGAAGGCAGATGGCAATGGTAGTAAAGAAATATCTAAAGAGCGACCTGGCTCTGTTCTCATCAGGAAATTCTTCAGCTAATATATCGGTGGTATAACATGTGGAAAATAGGCGAAATTAGAATTTTTGTTTTGAAACGTGCAGCTGACAATAAGCAAATCATAGCTAGACTTCAGCCAATTCAAGAAAGTACCATCCATCAAACTCTTGGATGGGAAGGTGAGGTAGTCAAACTGAATGGCTATATTGTTAGTGAGGAAGACAGGTTAGCACTGAAGTCCTTGGTGGCTAGTGGAACAACTTTCCCACTCACAGGCTATGGAACAGACTACGGAGACTTCCTAGTCAGTAACGTAAACTTCGATCAAGAGAATGTGGTATCACAGACACTTCGTACAGATTTGCCCTGTGACAGTCCCGTTTTTTCTTTTACATTAGAATTGTTTGAGGAAATTTAATGACCATTCCTTCTATCACTGCTACAAATATGAGTAACATTCTTAGTGGTATTATTACTCACTCTCATTCAACGCCTGTATCTAACGCTTCAATCGAGTGTGTGAACCACGCTGTTGAATTGGGGGATTCAGTAGTTGTTCAAGTGGGATATGAGGGGGCTTTGACAAATGTATTTAGAGGGTATGTAAAACAGATATCTAGAAATATACCCTCTAATACATACAATATAGAACTCAGTGATAAGTTAGTAAGGGCTGTAGATTACTTCATTGCATCAGACTCAGCTGAAACTCCTTACACCTTCACAAACATAACTGCTGAGAGTTTAGTTGGACAGGTACTGGCTATGGCAGGAATTACAAACTATTCAGGACAAGCTACTTACTTTACGTTTGGTGTTTCTAATCCTATAGAAGTAAATCTTGTTAGTTCAATGGACTACTGTAACACGATCGCTGAAACACTGACATATAGTTTGTGGTATGACCCAGTAGCCGATACAGTTTACTTTAAGAATAGAAAACCCTATCCTATGTACGGAGACTCCGGTCAAATAAACGATGTAGCGGATACTCCACTAGGAATTACAATCAGTGAGGCTAATGGAGTTCTATCGTATGTGTATACGAGAACTGAAAGAGATTTAAGAAATAAAGTGGTTGTATACGGAGCAAACGATATTACTGCAATTGAGCAGGCAGTTTCTCCGTATCTACCAGCAGGTTTTTACAAGACAGCAGTTATAGCACTACCAACACTGATTGGTACACAGGCACTTGCTGACAGTATCGCTGAATACAACTTATCAATGTATAACAGATTAACATACAATGTTAATTGTTCTGTCCCAGGGAATGTTGGGATATTACCAAGGAATACACTGATGGTAAATTTACCGGATGCAGGAATTACTAATGAACAGTTTTATATTTATACTGTTACTCATTCAATCTCAACTGGTGGATTTACTACAGAATTAGAACTAAGAAGGTAAGTAATGGCTTATAATTTGAATCCAAATATACAAATTACATATAACGATTTGGACGTAACAACTAAGGTGCTATCCTATCACAGGGAGCACTCTCTTTGTGATTTTAGCGGCGTTTTAGATATCCAGTTTAGACTTGACTCCGGGATAACCTTTAATCACTATGACGTAATCAAAGTTAGAGACTTATCACAGTCTGGGTATGATGCCGCTTTTTATGTTGGTGATATTGGTATATCCGAGAAGCAAGCAAGCTTGTCCTGTGTTGATGGGTCTAAAAAGTTAGCAGACTACTTCATTGACAAGAACTACACTACTTCAGAGATTTCAGGGGTAGAGCAGGACATCTACGCCCCCACGTGTACTACTAAGCAGGTTATTGACTTCTTTATTGACCTATGTGGGGTTACTGCTAATTACGATGTTGTGAATGTAGACGGAGAAGTGGTTAATCCGAATACTCCTTATGGTCTAGTTAGTGCAAGTGATATTATAGTTCAGATGCTACAACAGTCTGGATGGTATGGTTATTTTGACGATAGCTTTGTACTACAAATAACAGACTTGGAAAAGTCGGCTGCTTCAAGTAGTCAGACAATTCCTGGAGAAAGGATACTATCTATTGGAGAAGCTGTTCACGATAAGATGATGAGAAACAGAGCCGTTGTGTATGGTGGTACTAACATGACCACCGGAATGGTATCCGCTTCTCTTATTCGAAGAACTGGCTATGAGTACGATGCACAAGACCTGAGAACGGTAGTAGTATCTAATGGTTATATAAATGATAACACTGTTGCATTGGGATTAGCAGCTAAGCTACTAGACTCTCTAGCTTCTATATCTAGAGAGTATACAATCTCGTTTGTTCCCGACTATACACAATATCCCACAATAAAAATAGCGGATGTTATTACAGCAGAATCTGACTATCTAACAGCAACCGGATTGATTACGGACTTGATCCTGGACTGTAACATGTCTGGTATTGTAGGAACAATTGTAATTGGTAAGAAGTGTCCTAGAATTTATGGGTACTATAAGTTTAACGATTCTTATGTCTACACCTCAACCCTTGGAAACGGGGTATGGAGAAAGAGACTTCACACGAGTCATGTATGGGAAAATTTCTCTACGGGTCTTTCGGATACTTACGTTTCAGACTTGTCTCTGTATAATGGAAGAATCGCCTCTGTTTCAAAAGAGGGCGGGGCGTATGTAACTTATGTAAATGAACTTCCTTGGAAAAAGGTTCTTGCTACGAATGTTGTTTCTCTATCAGGAACAGCCTATAGTTCAGAGGTGGAAGATGGTGCTGCGGATAAGATATACCCAGTAAGTTGTGCGGTTAGTAAGGCGGATACAAAAGTATTCTTTGGTTATAATACTTTTGAGCCAGACCACGACCAGTTCCCTCCAGTAACCTATCCAAGTATTACATATGCAAGCGGTGTTGGGCCGGAGCTGAAAAGTTTTGTTGTTGAGACAAACGGTGTTGGTGGGATTTTAGACTCCTATCAAATAACTTGTTCAGGAATTGTAACTACGGAAGAGCTTTGTAATCTAAGTCTTTCTCACGATGGAGACAGTCTAACAGGTATTTACTCAGCAAAGAGTGGAACCGCTGCGGGGATTGATTACCCCACGTATAACAACGTTGCAACATGGGAATGGAATACTTCTAACTATACTGATTCAACTTCCATAGGAGGCGTTGCTGTTTGGTCGCAATCCTTCTCATCCTTTAAGTATGGAGACTTCGCATATCTACTTTATAACAAATTATCAGATCATTCACTATATCTTAGAATTCATAATGTGGCTGATCCAGATAATATAACTATGTCTGAGTACCATGTTACAACGATAGGTGGCGTAGACTATTCTGGTTGCCTTGCACATGGTGTATTTCCAAGCGGTAGCAAAGTAAACTGTCTGGTTTATAAAACAGACGGAACAAATGCAAACGTGGAAGTAATAGCGTTTGATATAATCGCAGGAACATTCAGTACTGTTGCCAACTCTAGTAGAGCAATGACACTGAACGAAAAGCCAGCATTAAACTATGGGCCTATAGTTTACTATGACAATAATATTGTGTATAACTTAGATGATGAAACCTATGGGGAAATTAGACATACCTTACTTAACATTCCTGGTAAAACAATTCCAAGACTTTCTGCATGTTTTAATAACAGACTCTTTGGGCTAGATTTTACATATGTGAGAACCTCCAGTACCTACACCATGACTTTAAGTTATTGTGTACTAACCGCAGATTTAACCGGAATAATAGTAGATAATTTAGATTATGTAATGGGTACAAAACCCCCAACATGGACAACTAATCAGTGGAATACATATAACTTTGTAGATCATGTTACCCTTCCTTCCTTTAGTTTCAACAAATCAACCGAAATAGGATCAACCATCTTCTTCTATGATGGAAGGTCTGTTTCTAGCTACTTTTCAAGGATATGTGCTCGCATTGAACTTGACACAAAAAACCTCGGAGTATCCATTGAAGACCCTGGTGCTCCTCCCGAAGCAGTAACGTCACAAAGCTCTGAGCCTCCTATTATGAATAACAAACTAACAAATTTCGCAGTTAAACTAATAGATAACGGCTTTGGACAGTACAATTACCCAATTATAGATAAGGACTCTTTCGCTCTACTTGACCCGCCCGTGTCTATTCTAATTGGCCCTAATGGAAGTTATGGATATAAAATTACAGGTGGAAACTTTTACCCTAGATTTGATTTTTATGATGATGGGTTGTTTAGAACAACAGTCACATACAATCCCATTAACGGACTATATGATCTAGGTATTGAGAAAGTTCCAACAACCTCATATGGGGAAGCCGCTAGAACTTTTGAAGAGCGAGGGGCTGTACCTGGACTACAAACTCAGCCACCGACACCAACATATATAATCCAGTCTTTCTACGAGAATTGTATGACAACTTATGCTAATTCAACCTATGTAACTATGGTTCTATTTGGAAAACTAGACCCACAGTTTTCTACGAAGTATTTATTATTGAAGATAAAAGATAAGCAAGCCGAGATTGTAGATCAGTATGACTATCCATATTTTGTAGAGAGTTCTCAAGATGGGTTTACAACGGTGTTTCACCCGTATTCAGGATGGTACTTACCAGTAATGAGCTACGACTTCACAGACTATGCCTATAAGGTTATTTATCCGGTAACTTCTGGGGATACTTCTACACAGGATGTCAGGTTTGTAGCACTAAGTTCAGGAGAATCTTTCGAGGATTCAATATTAGCAGCTAGAGAGTCATTATATAGAATATCAACCCTTTCTTCCGGAATCTATAGTGGGAGTGGTTGGGAGGAATATTTCGCTTCTACTGGGATAAGTTGTGTAGAAGTTTCAAGGCAAAGCAGTTATCCGTATGTATTCACCTCCTCTATTGTAGAATCAGGGGTAGCTTTCTATCAGAAGGACGGCGGAGATATGGATAACAATTCTGTGTTCATAGACAGGACTACGAATCATCCACAGACACAGATTTCAAAGATTCGCAGTGAATAGGAGTTAGCATGGCTTCATATGAAAAAGATTTATTTGATCTAATAGAACGTATCAAAAACCAGATGCGAGCTGCACCGCTGTACTTAGGTGGGATAGCAGCAGTTGGAGGCGGGTCTGGTGGGCCTCCTGGCGGATTCATCGGCTCTCTTCCACAAAAGAGAGTTGCCTGTGATATTACTGAAGACGACACTACTTTTGTGGATGTTTCGACAATACCATCTGGAATAAGTTTACTAACTAATCTAAATAATATTAGATATAGAATTAGATCAATAGAGGATGACTATATTCCAGATCCTTCCGGGGCAGTGTCCGGGCAGGTTCTAGGATTTAATGGAACATACTGGGTAGGTGTGGATCAGATAGCAGGAAGTGGGGAAGGAGCATCCTCATTTATAGAACTTACCGACACGCCCATTAGCTATACAGGTAGTGCTGGTAAATCAGTCGTGGTAAATGCTACAGAAGACGGACTAGAATTTGTGACCGCTTCTGGAGTTGGTGGTACTGATGTAACAGCAACGGATTCTTCTACAATAGATTTTACAGTTACAAATAATGATATAACCGGATTTGTGATACCCTCTGGAATTAAGTTAGACGATCTGGGTACTCCTGATGATAATACGGATTTGGATGCAACTACTGGACATCACGGACTTTTACCAAAGCTTTCCGGTACTTCAACAACCTATCTAAATGGACTTGGAAATTGGGTAACAGTAAGTGGAGGAGAGGGCGGAGGACATACTATTCAAGACGAAGGCACGAGTCTTACACAAAGAACAAAATTAAACTTTGTAGGAGAAGGAGTAACAGTAACAGATGACGGTGCAAATGACGCTAGTATAGTAACGATAGCCGTTGCCAGTGGTGGAGGTAGTGGAGCATCTATATATAATAAATATGTTACCGTTTCTGGTGCAGCCGATTTAAGTAACGAAATAGTAATACCAGGACTGGCCGGAGATGCTTCTCGCAGTGGAATTATAAACAGTAATGCAACAGCATCTGTTTCAGATGAATTTGATTCTTCGGATATAAGTGCATATACTGGAGCAGCCAATGATCCGGATGTGAGTTTTAATGCAAATACTACTATCCCTAGTCACCTGTTTATGGCAGTTAGCGGCGGTAGTGCAGAAAGACGAGTTACGAAGGCATGGACACCTGCAGGGAATCCTCTAACAATTATAGCCAAGGTGTCTTGTGGTGGTAGTACTGCTTCCGCCTATGCTATGGGAATTTCCTTATATGCTGGAAATTCAGACGGAAGTGCTAGAATCGTTTCTTCGCTAATTAAACCAGCCAGTAGTGTTGTTTATAATTTCTATTGTTATACCTTTGCAGGAAGTACCTATACCCAAAGAGGAAGCACAATCCCAATTTACAGAAATAGTACTTACTTGAAGCTAAAGCGTAATTCGGATGCTTCATGGGATTCTTATGTATCCTTTGACGGATTAACATGGGAACCTACGATTACAAACTATGCCTATGCTTTGACCGTTGAGCGAATAGGATTTATGCTAACCGCATCAACAGCTTCACAAGAATATGCTGTAGACTTCATTAGAGTTTTGGATGGAGAATAAAATATGAATTTACTAAGACCTGTGGATAAGGTATATCCAATAAGTCAGTTGTTTGGAGAAAACCCTTCGTGGTATCCTGCTACGAAAGGACATAACGGTATTGACTACAGTTGCCCCGAAGGTACACCTATTAGAGCAGCTTTTGATGGGACTGTAGTTAGAGCTGAATTAGATACTGCTACTGCCAGTAACCCTAAATCAGGATATGGATATCATGTAAGAATTCAACACCCGAATGGGTGGACTTCAGTATATGGGCACTTCAGTCAAATTCAAGTAAAGACTGGGCAAGAAGTACAAACCGGAGATATTATCGGTTTATCCGGTAATACTGGTTTTAGCACTGGCCCTCACCTTCACTTCGAGGTTAGAACTGGGGTTGCTATACAAACGTCTATTGATCCTATCAATATGATTATAGAAGAAGTTCCTTCTAGAGACCCTATTTTCACTGGGATTGTTACGGAACAGGGGGACGGACTAAGGGTACGCTCAGGCCCAGGGACTAACTTTAGTATTGTGCGTCAACTAAGAAAAACTGATACAATTAAGGTAATGGGAATAGCAGGGGGTGACGTTTGGCTGTGGACGGGCGACGGATATGTAAAATATCAGGCAGATTGGGTAACACTTAAACCCGCAAAGCTAAACATAGTAATAAATAAAAGACCAAGAAAAGTTCCAGGAGAACTACAGTAACAAGGAGAAAAGGATGAACGTTGCAAATACAGTAAACATTTTTATAGCCTTCTTTGGTTATTTGTCCGCTACACTGTTATTTGCTAAATTTTTACAGCCGACATCTAGAAAGAATTATACAATTTTGGGGGCATCAGTTATCAGATTTTTACTAGCGGTAACTGCTTCGTTTTATATAAGTCAAGCAACTAGGCATCCGGAGTTTCATTTAGCAATGTTAGCAGTACTTGTTGTGGATTGTGTTTCAAATATTACATACTTTCTCAGTAAGAAGTATACTAGAGAGATTGAGGGAAAGGCATATTTGATAACAATAAACAGGCTTTTGGGGAAAGTTGCTGCCATTATTGACAATCCGTACATTGGGTACTTTACAACGGACGAAGACGGTATTATAGAGTTTGCTAATTCTAAACTAGAATCTATGCTAAACGAACCGGAATTAGAGGGGAAGAGTTTGTACACCTTCTTAGACTGGGAGACGGTGGATAAAATAAAAAACAGAAACATGCACTCTTGCGAGGGCATGGCTAAGCCAGCAAATATGGAACCATTCAGAATAAAGATAACTTCTGCTAGAACCATAAATGGACATATCACAATAACTGGTAGCGTTATAGAATACTCTCAAACATGTTAAGGGGGTGATATGTCAGATGGTACAGGTTTATCAACAGAATTTATTTCGGTAATGGCTGCGTTTGTATTAGCTCTTATTGCGAATATAGGCCAATTTATTTACAACAAGTCTCAGGGTAAAAAGTCTGAGGCCGAGGCATCGGGGGTAATGATAGATATGGCTTTAAAATTAAATAAACAGGAGCTAGATACATTAAGGGTAATGAATAGCGAACTAAGGAAAGATTTACAAGACAGCAATGTCAGAGTAAAAGAACTAGAGACACAGTTCCTAGTATCACTAAAGAAACAAGAAGAAGACTCTGATGAGATTGACAAATTAAAAGAAATCATTAGAGTAATGCAAATGCAATTAGATGCATTAGTAAGAGAGAACGATGAATTAAAGAGGAATTAATATGAAAAATATTTTAGGAAACGGTGGCCTATCAAACGGTAAGTTAGCAGACGTTTTAGGAAATGGGGATAGAGTAATCGAGGGTGCTACATCTTCAAAAGATGCATCCAGTCCTATTGTGAATATATATAAAGGTAAGAGTATTTCAGGTACTTTTTCTTTCAAAGTAACTGTATCCTCCGATCTAAGCTTTACATTTGGATTAGATTTCTATGCAACGAAGATTGGATACATTTTCTGGGGAGATGGTACAGCTACAGGATTTGAGGGTCTTGGTGGATTAGCTAGAACTATGGAGCATACCTATACGACACCGGGGACATATAGAATTACCATTCCAAATGCGGGGAATGTAAATGCTATTGCCTTTAGTCAGGCGGAAGCCCCAAAGGTATCCGAGTTACGTGGAGAGGAGTTCTATAAGCTAATCAATCTACAGTATTTATTTGTAGCGAGTGTTGGTATTTCTAATTGGGTTATTACAAGTACAGGTAGTTTACCACAAACCTTACTACAGTTAACCCTAGATACTATACCAGGGGTTGTGTGGAACATTTCTAGCCTGGTTCCTGTTCCTCCACAACTTGCTTACTTGATTATTTACGGATGCCCAGGTATTACTTACAATGTAAATACCTACCCACTTCCTGCGACTATAACCAAGTTCAGTTTTAGAGCATCCGGGGAATCAAGTTGGACAATTAATAGCTCAAGCCCAGTACCTGCTGGAATAACTGATCTATACTTTGAAAATGCTGAGAGTTTGGTAATTGAGGACTACACTGTCTTTGAGAGACCTAAATTGGCCCATCTAAGCTTTGCTAATGATTATCTAGTACAAAGTGTTGTAGACAATATTCTAAAGACAATGTCAGATTTCAAGGCTAGTTATACGTCAAGTTCACCGTCAGTGAGTTTGGCGAACTGTTCTAAACCTTCAGGAACATTTAGATCAGCTAGTCCACCAACAACCGGACAAGAGTATAAGTATAATTTAATGATGGGTTCATATGTGTCTGCTGGCCCAGAGTGGAGTGTATCCACTGGGACAACTGTAATAACTTAAGGAGAATTTAAAAATGTCTGTAATTTTACGTGGGATAAAAACAATGTCAAAAGTTTCCGTTGGGGTAACA
>Ga0066603_10000882_pt1 | contig 21500 bp, 16 predicted proteins | sample Higcelweek8metaG_FD_59482 | JGI IMG/M metagenome (GOLD analysis project Ga0066603, IMG submission 59482) | Freshwater pond sediment microbial communities from the University of Edinburgh, under environmental carbon perturbations - High... | ecosystem: Environmental > Aquatic > Freshwater > Pond...
TTCGAACCAGGGACCGACCGGTTATGAGCCGGTGGCTCTACCAAACTGAGCTATAGGCCCTCTTCATCAATCACCAGAAGAACTTGGCAAGTATATATTTTTTAATTGCAATGTCAAGTCCAAAATTTCAGATCAGAGTTAAATTTCAATGAAACTCTTCAGTTTTTTACTTCTGGTCGGGTGTCTCAATTTTCTTAATGCCTTTGCTTCAATCTGCCGGATTCTCTCCCGAGTCACGGTAAAATCCTTGCCAACCTCCTCCAGAGTGTGGTCTGCTTTCTCTCCGATTCCAAACCGCATTCTCAGAACCTTCTCCTCTCTTGGAGTAAGCGTTGCAAGCACCTTCCTGGTCTGCTCTGCAAGGTTCAAGTTAATGGCTGCATCAGATGGCAGAGAGAACTTCTTGTCCTCAATAAAATCACCCAGGTGGCTATCCTCCTCCTCACCGATCGGAGTCTCAAGGGAGATAGGCTCTCTTGCAATTTTCAGTACCCGTCTCACCTTGTCAAGCGAGATCTCCATCTTCTCTGCAATCTCCTCAGGAGATGGCTCTTTTCCCATCTCCTGCACAAGATAGCGTGATGTCCTGATCAGTTTGTTAATGGTCTCAATCATGTGAACTGGAATACGGATGGTTCTGGCCTGATCTGCAATGGCTCTTGTGATGGCCTGTCTGATCCACCATGTGGCATAGGTGCTGAATTTATAACCTCTTCTATACTCAAACTTATCAACAGCCTTCATAAGGCCGATATTGCCCTCCTGGATAAGGTCAAGGAACTGAAGTCCACGGTTGGTATATTTTTTTGCAATACTGACCACAAGGCGGAGATTGGCCCGGACAAGCTCACTCTTGGCATCTTTTGCCTGCATCCTGCCCCTGTCAATCCCCTTTGCAATCTTCTTAAGTGAGGAGACATCCCCTTTGAGGAACTCTTTCTTATGTTTAATCTGATCAATGATGACTGTCAGGTCTGTACAGAGAAGACGTGCACGCTCTTCAGTGATATCAGAATGCTTCATTGTCCAATTTACAAAACCATTTGAATCTGCAAGCTCTAGACACATATCCTCTTTCCTGGCTCTAAAGGTTGCAGCACATCTTTTGATCAGATTGTCCATCACATCAAACCATTTGATATTATTTCTGATCTCTTTCTCAATTTCATCTATGATGCTATTTTCAATACGCCAAACCTTCAGCAGATCATATATCTCCTCGTTGCTGCTGCGTATATCATTTTTTAATTTGCGGGCATGTGCAGGATCAGGATCCATATTGAATATTTCAGCACGCCTCTCCTGGTTTTTAGTGTGAACGGCACGGATATCAGCAAGTGTTTTTAACACTTTCTCCCTTTTTTCTGCCTCATCTACAAGCCCCTCCCCCTCATCAACATCCCTTAGGAACTGCTTGAGTGGCATTTTTTTTGCTTCAATTTTATCTCCTCGAACAAGAAGTGCATTGACAGCCAAAGGGCTTGCCAGCATGGATTTGAGTATCTCATGTTCACCGACCTCAATCTTCTTGGCAATCTCTATTTCACCTTCACGGCTGAGCAGTGTAACCATACCCATCTCACGGAGATACATCTTAACTGGGTCTGTTACAGTGCCAAACTCCATGTCAGCATCACTTGACTTACCGGAAAACAGGTTCCGTTTAACTTTCCTGATCTTCTCCTCTTTGTCATCCCAACGATCAATATCTGCATCGTCCGTTGACATTGAGTCACCATCAGATATCATATGCTTTCTCCCATCACTGACATCTCTTTTATACGGATCGCTTAAGGGTCTGTATAGATCTTTTGCAGATTTATACGGCTCCTTTACAGGCTTACTCCTGTCATTACCGCTCCTGATCTGCTCACTTGCAGGTCTGTAGGCACCAGGTGATATTTTATCTGCCTCACCTGCAGATTCAGGCTGTTGCTGTACAGCCTGCTTACTTCTGACTTTTGCCGGTTGTCCCTTATCCATATCGACAAGTGTGATACCCAGATTGCTGAAACTCATCAGAATACTATCAATCTGGTCAGAAGATTTCACATTATCAGGAATGGCCTCATTAATTTCGGCATAGGATAGAAACCCATCTTTTTTCCCCTTTTCAATCAAATCCTCCATTTTTTTTCTTAAAGACCTGCTCCCTCTGGATTCAACCGAGTCTGTTGCCATAGAAAATGCCCCCCAAAGGCTCTTTGTTATTCATAACCCCTTAATTTCCTGATCTCCATCTGTCTCTGCCTGAGCAGCTCCAGAGTAAGATCTATATCATTATCCTGTTTTGTAGTCATCCCCTGCTCTCTATCGTTCCCCTTAGCTCTTCTGCTTGCCTGTTCAACCCGTCTGATTTCATGGATCAAGGTACTATCTCCCCTTTGTCTTGCATGTATTACCCTTTTAATAAGAAAAAGAGACTTCTCCAGCAGATCATCGACATCTGACACCTCCATCATTGCAAGAGAGGCGATCAGCTCCCTGTCTGTCTCATTCTGAACAGATGCCATCACATCACCAACAAACCTGGTGTTGCTACTGTGAGAAGACGAGGAGCAAGATGGGCCTGAGCCATCTGAATATGACTCTGCAACACGCAATATGACTCTGCCAACAGCTTTGAGTCTGGATGAATAAAAAAAGTCAAGCACCTCTCTTCTCTTAACTTCAGCAACTATTTCCGGGAACTGGAGCATCATTGAGATGATCTGCCGCTCTCTTGGTTCAGACTCACTGGCAAGGCCATCTGATACTCTTGCAGAACCATTCTCGATCTCAGCGCTACCTGTCTCCTTCTGCCGGTTATCATTCAGAGCAGAAGGTTTCAACGTTGATGAGGCAATGGCCTGCTGCCTTACCTTTTCAAGTACAGCCCCCTCATCAATACCGAGAAGATGGGCAGTCTCTCTGACATAGAGAGACCTTGCAGTACTCTCCTCTATTGATGCAATATGAATTTTCATCTCCTCAAGAATGGCCACCTTCCCTTCAATAGAGAGTCCATATTTTTTAATGGCCATTTCAGTTAAGAATTCAATGGCTGGCATAGCTTTCATGGCAGCATATTCAAAGGCTTCTGCCCCAGATTCTTTTACAAAAGAATCTGGGTCCTGCCCTTTGGGAAGAACAATTATTCGCAGCTCAATCCCCTCTTTAATAAAGAGATCAACACTCCTTCTGGCCGCATTGACACCAGCGTCGTCAGAATCAAACACAAGAAATATCTTTGATGCATACCCCTTGAGAAGACGAACATGATCCATTGTCAACGCAGTACCTAAGGTGGCAACACAGTTCTGGATACCACTTTGATAAAGAGATAAAAAATCAAAATACCCTTCAACAATATATACTGCCCCTTTATTACGGCAATGCTGCTTTGCAGCGTGGAGACCGTAAAGGATTTTGCCTTTACTGTAAACAGGTGTTTCAGGCGAGTTGAGATATTTGGGCATGGAATCGTCCAGCACCCGTCCTCCGAAACCTGCCACCTGCATGTTAACATCAAATATAGGAAACATGACTCTGTTTCTGAACCGGTCATAATATCCACTGCCACTCTTCCGTCTCAGAACCAGGCCTGACTGCTCCGCCATACTTCTGGAGAGTCTCATTTTTCTGAGCAGTGAGACTACGTCATCCCATTTATCATACGCATAGCCTATGCAGAACTGATCAATTATATCAGGTGTAATGGCTCTTTTTCCAAGATACCTTCTTGCCTGTTCAGCAGATGACCCTGATTTAAGTTGAGCATTATAATGCTCTCTGACTCTAGTGTTGATCCTTAACAGTCCCTCCTTGAGTTCAAGTTGCTGCTTTTCCCAAATGCTGATCTCACGGGATGCAAGGGCAATGCCATATCTCTTTGCCAGCATGTCAGCAGCTTCCAGGAAGGAGATATGGTGATGTTTCATCAAAAAGGAGAGAGCATTTCCACCAGCACTGCATCCAAAACAGTGGAATATCTGCTTTTGGGGACTTACCGAAAAGGAGGGAGTTTTTTCAGAGTGAAAAGGGCAGAGACCAAAGTAATTTCTTCCAGCTTTTTTTAGAGTCACACAATCAGATATAACCTCAATGATATCTGACGCATTCAGTATCTCCGAGATTTTTTCTTCTGGAATAACCATGCAATTAGAGTCAACTCCCAAAAAAACAGAAAAATTTTTAAAATCTAAAACCTGAATTTTTTAAAACTTAAAAATTAACTACTGTCCGGTCATTGTCAATATATTGAAAGGGAAATAACAAGAAGTGCACCCAAGAAGATCATCACAGAGCAGACAGATTCTCTCTTGCCTGAAACAGGTATATATCTGGCTCTGCACAGAGGATAGAGACACTGACCAGCAGCATCAAGCTTCTCCATACTCTGAATCTGTTCAGAGAATGCCCTTGCTGGAGAGAATGCCTGAAATCCGCCCGTCAATGGTACAGGCTGTATTTAATGCTCTGCCCAGTGCCTTGAATATAGACTCAAGGATATGGTGTTCGTTCTCACCGTAATAGCTGTTAATATGCAGATTCATTCCACCCTGCACACTGAATGCCCTGAAGAACTCTTTTGCAAGATATGCATCAAACTGTCCTGATGATCTTATGGTCTGTGGAAGGTTATATATAAGGAAGGGGCGATTTGACAGATCTACGTTGACCCTTGAAAAGGCTTCATCCATTGGTACAGCACCTTCGCCATAACGGCATATTCCCTTTCTGTTGCCAAGGGCATCTGAGATGAGTTGACCAAGGACAAGGCCGGTATCTTCGACTGTATGGTGGAAATCAACACCGAGGTCTCCTTCTGCTCTGAGTTGCAGATCAAAAAAACCATGAACTGTAAACAGAGTCAGCATATGATCAAAAAATGGAATGCCTGTAGAGATATACCCTTTTCCGCTCCCCTCAAGTGTGATTTGTGCGTCTATCTTTGTCTCTTTTGTTTCTCGTTTTACTGCTGATGTGCGAGCCATACCAGAATAACCTTGCAAATTATAAATAGAAATTATACAATAGCACTTTTTTAAAATAGCCATACAGATGGTTGTACAAAATTGAGGGCGCTGTAATAAATTGTACTTTATACATTTTATTACAGCCTAAACCTGAATTTTTTAAAAATACAGTCAAGCTGTTCTTCTGTCAATTATTTTTTTATATATCAAATGTCAATTTTTTCTACTGTAAGAGGTTAAACCAACAATGACATTACCCCTGTCCGATGCATTCAAACTGCCAGATTCGGAGCATGATAAAATCATCTCTCCTGAAAATACTATAGAAAATTTCAAGATCAGATCTCAAGCTGCAAAACTCAATATTCTCAAAGAGACCAGGAGGATTGATAACAACCGGCTGGGCATTCCTGTCTATTATAGTGTCTGCGGCCATGATGCAAGTCGTCTGACTGGAACAAGAAAGCAGATGGGCAAAGGCGTCACACCAGCACTTGCTGAAGCCAGTGCTGTGATGGAGCTTGCCGAAAGATTTAGTATCTACAGTTTTATGGATAACCATTCAAATTTTGTTCGATCCACTTATGATAAAATAGAAAACAGCATCCCATTTGAACTCATCTTGAAATCTGTCCATGATAACTGCTTGAATTCAGTTGAGTACGAGAATCTTAACCCTGCAAGTGCTACCAAATCTGATAGTCTCAATGGTGATATAGCTGTAAGAAAAAAAATTTTCTCCATGCTTGACTTAAAATGGACTCCGGCATACAACCTTTCAAAAAACCAGGAGATATTGATCCCCCTGGACTGGTTTTTTATGATAAATGAGTTCAACGGCTCCTCTGCTGGTAACTGCAATGAAGAGGCAATCTGCCAGGGTGCATGTGAACTAATTGAACGCCATGTATCTGCTCTGATTTGCAAAGAGAGAGTTTCAGTTCCATCCATTGATCCTGATTCCGTTACAAACTCATCCAATGTTGATCTCATAAAGAAGTTCAATAACGCTGGCATAAAATTTTATATCAGCGACTTCTCATTGAATACAGGTATCCCAACTATTGGAGTACTTGCCTGGGATCCATCAACATTCCCAGATTCAAGCGAGATAGTGTGGACAGCAGGCACAGCACCAAGTCCTGATAAAGCTTTAAGCCGTGCCCTTACAGAGGTAGCCCAGCTTGCTGGTGATTTCAATACTTCATCCAATTATGTGGCAAGCGGCTTACCAAAATTCACCTCTATTGATCAGGCCTCATGGATTATTGATCCCATTGAAGAGGGGAGATCTCCCCATATAAAAATAACTGATCTGCCAGATATCTCCAGCCTTAATATCAAAGATGAGATCTCATCAATTATAGATGCCATGCAAAAGCTTGATTTTGATCTCATAGTGGTCAACACCACTGATCCAAGGCTTGCTGTTCCTGCATATTATACCATTGTGCCAGGGGCATGCTTCAGGGAGAGGGCACAAAACAGCAGTATCGCGATGTTTGCAGCCAAACATCTTCATGAGACCCTCGCTTCTGAAAAGGCATTTGAAAAGATCAAAAAAATAGGAGAGATGATCCCTGACAGATATGAGATTGAGTTCTATCTTGGGCTTTGTCTTCTTGACATGGGAAGACCTGAAGATGCAATTTCCCACTTTAAATCAGCAATGAATCTGAATCCTGCTCAACAGGATAAGCCCAGTATCTGTTCCTATACAGGAGTGTGCCTTAAAGAGCTTGGAGATTATAAGAGTGCTATTGAGATTCTTGAACAGGGCATTGCCATTGATGACGAACGGGAAGATATCTATAACTTACTGGGGTTTTGTAACTTCATGCTAAAAAATCATACAGCCTCTATATCCTGTTTTGAAAAGGTGCTAAAGATAAATCCAGCCTCCGGTATAGACCACGCAAGCATTGCATCAAATTACAGAGAGCTTGGCAGTTTTGAGAAGGCCATTGACTATTATGAACTGGCACTGGCACTTGATCCCACACTCGACTTTGCACGTGACAATATTGAGAAACTAAAAAACCGTATCTAAAAAGTCCGGTAAAAAAGAGCCATAATAATGATTAATGGTTATTTCTTGAAATATTGATCATTAATCATTATTCTAGATAACAGAATTCTAGATAACATAGCAATACAGATTCATTTCAGCCATTATTGTAATAATATTTAATGGGGTGAACAGATGAATATCTCAACTAGACCACATCAGAATAGTGACTACTGGTATTCAAGAGAACTCTCTGCTGCCTCCTCCGTATCTTCAAGTAGCCAAACTTCCCAATCTGACAGAACAGAACCGTCCAGCGTAAGAGCTGATTCAGACCAGATATCAAAGCGCTCTTCTGCACCAGATAACGCCACCGTTATCTGGAACAGAGAGGAGAGTTCATTTAAGGAAGATAGTTATCCAACCTACGGCACAGGTAAAAACGCCTTACATGCTACAGACTCAAGTATCTCTGATAATGATCAGGAGAGCAGTGGCAGTGTAGAGGAGGCCACACAAAGCAAGGAGGGGCAGCAGAGCAGCGTCTCCTCATCACCATTGGTTCAGGAGAGTGAACTCTCTGATGAGGAGCTTGCACTAGTCAAAGCGCTTAGAAAATCAGATTCAGAAGTAAGAACCCATGAGATGGCCCACATTGCCGCTGGTGGACAATATATAACATCAGGGGCTCAATTAGAATATCGTAAAGGGCCTGATGGTAAAAGGTATGCTGTGGCAGGCGAGGTCTCTATTGACACATCGCCTGTTTCAGGAGACCCTGAGGCGACTGTAGCAAAAATGCGTCAGGTACAAAGAGCCGCTCTGGCACCAGCTTCACCCTCAAGCCAGGATAGAAAGGTTGCATTAAATGCAGGAGTACTTGCGTCAAAAGCGATGTCAGAACTCATAACATCACAGGCAGAGGAGCGTACAAAAGAGAATGAGAACAGGGTTTTTGGAGAGATGCAAAATAGTGACAGCAGAAGAGCTGGAGAGATGCGTAATGCCGCAGCCAGTTATTCAAAAGTAGATGCCCTGCCTTTGGACCCTGAAGTAAACCGACTTGCAATTGCTGTTTAGCGGGTACCCTCGCAAGGGCAGGTACGAGGCCTACCCCTACAGTTTCATATAACCCCGCATAACATCTAATTTTATGAATTATGAGCAATAGTTGACATTGAAACAATCCTTATGAATAATAAGCCATCAAATTTTTAATCTATTTTTTTAAAAAAATTGTATTGACTAATTTTTTTTTTCTTTTTATAGTCTCTAAGAATTTCTGAATCATCTTCAATTAATAGAATACATTCTATCTACTTCATACTTTTACATATACTCTGTTTACTTCATGTATTTGACCTCGTGCTGATGTTGATGAACCAGTGAGACACACTGGTCGAAATTTTTAATTGTGTCATCCCAAAAGATGATATCACAGATTTCATTTAATGACTTTTCACAGTCACCATTCCCTGACAGGCATACAAGAATAGAATGGATTATCCCCCGATAAAACCAATGAATTTAACTCACCATGTTAAATTTCAATATAATACCAATCTGTATTTACCATAAGGAGGTGATTTTCACTCTCAACGCCAAAGCTTCTTCAATATTATCTAGTTCCTTAAAATATGTTATCTCAGGCTCCTTAAATGTTAATTGTTTAATTTAACCTAAAAATGCAGGAGAAAATCAATGGGCGACACAAATGTTTTGGAAACAACCGAGGCACAGATTGCTGTACACTGGCAGGAAGAAGAGTACTATCAACCCTCGAGCAAATTCATAGGTCAGGCCAATGTAACTGATCCGGCCATATATGAACGTTTCAGTTTAGACAATTTTCCCGACTGTTTCAAAGAACATGCAGAATTATTGACCTGGTATAAGCACTGGGATCAGGTGCTAGATACCAGCGATGCACCATGCTGGAAATGGTTTAAAGGGGGAAAAATAAATGCCAGCTACAACTGCATTGACCGCCATCTCAAAGATAACAAAAACAAAACAGCGATTCATTTTGTACCAGAGCTTGAAGAAGAGAGAGTTGATCATATCACCTACCAGGAGCTTTACGTCAGAGTCAATGAATTTGCAGCGCTTCTTCGTGATTTCGCAGGATTAAAACGGGGAGATAGAGTCACCGTACACATGCCAATGTCTGCTGAACTGCCAATTACAATGCTTGCCTGTGCAAGAATTGGGGTGATTCACTCTGTTGTATTTGGAGGATTCTCTGCAAGCGCCTGTGCAGATAGAATAGTTGACTCCAATTCAAGGGTTCTCATCACCATGGATGCTTACTACAGGGCAGGCAAACTTCTGAACCATAAAGTAAACGCAGATGAGGCGGTTGCCCTTGCTGCCAAAGATGGTCAGGTTGTTGACAAAGTACTTGTGTGGCAACGTTATCCTGGCAAAGCCTCATCTGAAACTCCTATGGTTGAAGGGCGGGACTATTTTGTCAATGATGTGGTTAAAAAATATTATGGAGCACGGATTGAGCCGGAACAGATGCTATCTGAAGATCCTCTCTTTCTTATGTACACCAGCGGTACAACCGGAAAACCCAAAGGTGCCCAGCATGGTACTGGCGGATATCTTGCCTATGTTACTGCCATGTCAAAATATATCCAGGATATCCACCCCACAGATGTATATTGGTGCATGGCAGATATCGGCTGGATTACAGGCCACTCGTTTATCGTCTATGGCCCCCTTGCCCTTTGTGCATCATCAGTGATTTACGAAGGGGTACCCACCTACCCTGATGCAGGCCGTTCATGGAGAATCTCTCAGGATCTGGATGTCAACATTTTTCATACTGCTCCAACCGCCATCCGTGCATTAAGAAAGATAGGTCCTGATGAGCCTGCCAAGTACAACTACCATTTTAAACACATGACCACAGTTGGAGAGCCAATTGAGCCTGCTGTCTGGAAATGGTATGAGTCTGCCGTAGGTAAGGGTGAGGCCATTATTGTGGATACATGGTGGCAGACCGAGACTGGTGGATTTCTATGCAGCACTGTTCCGGCTGTCAAACCTATGAAACCAGGCAGTGCCGGCCCTGGTGTCCCTGGAATTCATCCTATTATCTATGACGAAGATGGAGTTGAAATTACGAAACCAGGAATTGCAGGCAACATCTGCATTCAGAACCCATGGCCGGGTTTGATGCAGACCATCTGGGGTGACAGGCAGAGGTTTGTAGATACCTACTTTGCAAGGTACTGTAAAAATCCAGAGAGCAAGGATTGGAGGGACTGGCCATATATTGCAGGAGACGCTGCAACAAGATCTGCTGATGGTTACTACAGAATCCTTGGACGTATTGACGATGTTATCAATGTCTCTGGACACAGATTAGGAACCAAGGAGATTGAATCTGCTGCACTTATGGTGCAAGAGGTTGCTGAAGCGGCTGTTGTGCCAGTAGCCCACGAAATTAAAGGGAAAGAGCCAGATCTCTATATTGCCCTGAAACCTGGAATTAAGGCTACCGAAGAGATGGCCAAGAAGATTTCAGATATGGTATGCCAGCAGATCGGAAAACTTGCCAAACCCAGAAAGGTATGGATTGTGCCAGATATGCCAAAAACCCGCTCTGGGAAAATCATGCGAAGAGTCCTTGGTGCAATTTCCAACAAGGGAGATGTGGGTAATGTAATGACTCTTGCCAACCCAGAAGTTGTTGAAACAATCAAACATCTTGTGGATAATGCATAACAAATGATGAGTCTTAACCATTGAAATAATGGCCAAACAGTAACTGGTTGTAAAAAAGGCCTTCCAGCCTCTATTGTCAGCTCCTACTCTAAAAGCTGTCATTGGCAGCAGGGAGGCTGAACCTCTACCACTTGTAACAAGGCAGAACAAAAACTGTTCTGCCTCCCTATAACTCTCATTCTGATGAAGATGATAAAATACGATAAAAGGACTCAATCGATGTCAAATATATATAGTAATGATTACGAAAAATCCCTGAATGATCCAGAAGGTTTCTGGGGCCCTGTTGCAGAAGAGTGTCACTGGTATAAAAAATGGGATAAGGTACTTGATGATTCCAATAAACCTTTTTACAGGTGGTTCGCTGGAGGAGAGATGAACACCTGCTACAATGCACTTGATCTCCATATCGATAATGGCAACGGCGATAAAACAGCTCTGATCTATGACAGCCCTGTGACTGACACTAAAAGAACCTATACATTCAATCAGCTGAGGAGTGAGGTTGCCCAATTTGCCGGTGTTCTCAATTCAATGGGGGTGGAAAAGGGCGACCGGGTACTTATCTACATGCCAATGATTCCTGAAGCAGCCATTGCAATGCTTGGATGTGCCCGTATCGGTGCTGTCCACTCTGTTGTCTTTGGAGGATTTGCAGCCAACGAACTTGCAACCAGAATCAACGATGCCAAACCAAAAGTTATTATCTCTGCCTCATGTGGCATTGAGGTTAAAAAGAAGATTCCATACAAACCTCTTCTTGATAAGGCTATTGACCTTTCAGAAAGCAAACCCAGTGCAACCATTATTTTCCAGCGCCCAATGGAAACTGCAACACTTCAGGATGGCAGAGATTTTGACTGGAATCTTCTGATGTCTGATGCCAAACCCCATGACTGTGTGCCTGTCAAGGCAACTGACCCTCTCTACATTCTCTACACCTCCGGCACCACAGGACAGCCCAAGGGGGTTGTCAGAGATAATGGTGGACATATGGTGGCTCTAAAATGGACAATGAAAGCCATCTACAACATTGACGAAGGCGATGTCTGGTGGGCAGCATCAGATATTGGCTGGGTTGTGGGACACTCTTATATTGTCTATGCCCCTCTTTTTAAAGGTGCGGCAACTGTCATGTTTGAGGGCAAACCTGTAGGAACGCCTGACGCTGGAACATTCTGGAGAGTTATTTCTGAATATAAGGTAAAGTCAATGTTTACAGCACCCACAGCATTCCGTGCCATAAAAAGGGAAGATCCAGAGGCAAAGTTAGTAAAAAATTACGATCTGTCAAAATTTGAGATCCTATTCCTTGCTGGTGAACGGACAGATCCTGACACACTCCACTGGTCAGAAAGAAACCTTAACGTTCCTGTTATTGACCACTGGTGGCAGACTGAAACAGGTTGGGCAATTGCAGCAAACTGCATGGGAATTGAAAGATTTCCTGTTAAACCAGGCTCTCCGACCAAGGCAGTTCCAGGATGGGATGTTCAGGTGGTGGATGCTGACTGCAAAGTGCTTTCTGCTGGTCAGATTGGTGCTATTGTGGTTAAGCTGCCTCTTCCCCCTGGATCTCTTCCCACTCTGTGGCAGAATGATGAGCGATATATAAAAGCATATCTTGAGGAGTTTCCTGGATACTATAAAACTGCAGATGCAGGGTTTATTGACGATGAAGGATATGTATATGTCATGTCAAGAACGGACGATATAATCAACGTTGCCGGACACAGACTCTCAACAGGTGCCATGGAGGAAGTGCTTGCCAACCATCCTGATGTTGCAGAATGTGCTGTAATGGGTGTTGAAGATCAACTAAAGGGCCAGGTTCCACTTGGATTTCTGGTTCTAAATGCCGGTGTCACAAGGGATCATGCTGAGATCATCAAAGAGGCGGTAAACATGGTCAGGGATCAGATTGGCCCTGTTGCGGCATTCAAGACAGCCACTATCGTCAAAAGGCTTCCCAAAACAAGATCAGGAAAAATTCTTCGTGGAACAATGAGGAGCATTGCCGATAAAAAAGAGTATAAAGTACCTGCAACCATTGATGACCCTGTTATTTTGCAAGAAATTGAAGAGAGTCTCGGTAAGATCGGTTATGGCCCACAGGCCAGATGATATGCATATCGCCACCGTCTGTTCGGTGGCGATTGCCAAATTAAAGGAGATTCAAAATGAGTACGCAAGCAATTGAAAAAGTTCCAACACAGGCTTGGATCACAACCTTTTCAGGTACAGCGATCAACCTCTGCCTTGGCATTCTATATGCTTGGAGTATCTGGAAATCAGCTCTTGTCAATGTTGACAAGGCAGGCCAGGTCATGGATGGGATGAATGCAGGGTGGACATATCTCACCAATGCACAGGCAGCAACTCCATTTTCCCTCTGTGTAATCATCTTTGCCGTATTAATGATTCCAGGTGGAAGAATTCAGGACAGAATCAGCCCCAAATTCGGCGCAACGCTCGGCGGCCTTCTCTTAGCAGCAGGCTGTATTCTTGCAGGTATGATGAAGAGTTACACTGGCCTTATCATTGGTTTTGGAATATTAGGTGGAGCAGGTATGGGCATTGGTTATGCTGCCCCTACCCCGGCAGCCCTGAAGTGGTTTGGCCCTGAGAAGAGGGGGCTTATTGCCGGTCTGGTTGTTGGTGGATACGGCGGAGCCGCCCTTTACATCGGTGGCCTTGGTGACTATCTGATCAAGAACTATGGTATTTCAGGCAGTTTTGTTGCTCTGGGAACCTTTTTTGCAGTGGTTGTTGTAATTGCAGGCCAGATGCTCAAAGCTCCACCTCCTGGATATCAACCACCCTCCAATGTGACAAATGCCGGGCAGAAAGGTGCAACAGAAAAGACCCATAACTGGGAAGCCGGAGACATGATGAAGACCTGGCAGTTCTATGCCCTTGTGGTTATGTTCATTCTTACCACACAGTCGGGACTTCTGATAATCAGCAGTGCCAACGGTCTTCTGATGAGTACGGCAAAGGGTATGCCCTTCTTTGTGGCAAATGCATGGCTGTTAGTCTCATTTGGCGGACTTATCAATGCATCTGGACGTATTGGCACAGGATACTATTCAGACAAAATCGGGAGACTCAATGCCTACTGCCTCAACTGTGGCGTATCTGCAATATGTCTCTTCGCATTACCGTATGTCATCTCAACGGCAAATCTTTTCTTTCTATTCCTTGTTGTTGGTGTTGCATACTGGCAGTACGGTGGAGGGCTCTCACTCATGCCATCTTTTACTGCGGATTTCTTTGGTGCAAAAAATCTTGGTTTCAACTATGGATTGGTATTCATGGGATGGGGATTTGGCTTTTTCATGGCAAGAATCGGCGGCTGGATTCAGGACGTTACAGGCAGCCTGGACTATGCGTTCTATATCTCAGGTGCTCTGTTAGTAGGAGGGGTACTTCTTGCCAGAATCACGACAAAACCACAATATGTTGAATCTGCTGGATATCAGCCCCAGCGGGGATAATATCACTGTTATAAATTCCAGCAAGGATCACAGCCATTAACAGAAGATTTCGCATCTGCTTTCTCAACTCCCGGAATCTTCTGTTACTCATAGAACCTGCCCCACAACACTACACAATGCGATATATCCCTGATCAAAATCAAATTTCTCTGGTAGCAACATCAACTCTTTTTCACATGGATACTATTTATGACGCCTACAGCCCCATCTCCTGAAGGACTCTTACTGGCAGATATTCCATTTCTTCTAAATTTCTCCAACCCTGAATTTGACAAAGCAGTTATCTTTGCTGTGGCAGTTTTATTGTCCATTACAGTCAATGCAGAGGCTCAGGCATTCATGGCAACGGTACTTGGCGACATCAGGCAGGATGCTAAAGATCGCTTCCATTTCAACCCTCTGTTCCACATCAGCCTTTCAGGTATCATATGCTTTATGGCAGCAGGTTTCGGATGGTCAAGACAGATTGAAGTTAATATTGAAAAATTCAAGAACCCAGCACTAGCTCTTATAATGGTTAGATTTACAGGAGCCTTTGCCAATTTGCTTATGGCCAGTATAGCGGGCAGCATCCTCTTTATAATGAAAAAATGGAGTGTTGAAGATCAGGTCTTTTCCATTGTGGTATCAGTAAATATAATGGTCTTTGTCTATAGCTTCATTCCAATACCACCTCTTGCAGGAGGATCATTACTATACGCTTTTTTACCTGAAAGGATAAGAGCACCACAATATGACGCTGCCACGTATAGAGTTAATCTGCAAAGATACGGTATGAAAATTTTCCCCTACCTTTTTGCTGGAGTTATCATTCTTATGAGAATCAATGGCTGGAGCCTCTTGAACGATAATCTCAATCCTATTGTCAGAACCATCTATCAGTTCATTGCAGGATAGTCTTCAACGTATCTGTCAACTATGATCAAGCTCTTATTGACCACGCCCTTAATCAGGTTGTCTCTAACTTTCACAAATACAGGTTTAAAAAATGCCATAAAGAGGCCCACCTCTGCGTGCAAGATCATCTATCTTTTTTTCAACTGCCGGATCTTTAATTAATGGCGGAGCATGAAATGGTTTTATACGGGCATCAATAATCAGCGGCCCTTCGCATCCCCAATGTTTAAATGTTGTGAAACTTCCAGCCCCATAGATATCATGAGAGGGGTTGGAACGTGAAAATGTTGTCCAGAGAAAGGTGGAAAAATCTTCACTTGCCTCAACAGAGTCGTCAACCACCACAAAAAGAGGCAATCCATCTATCTTACCCTGAAGCTGCTCCCTTCTGCCTTCAGCCTGACCCATGCTGCGCTTGATCTCACCTGCTAAAACAGCCTGACAATTGCAATTAAGGTTTGAAGCTCTCTTCAGTAGAGCCATGGCAAGGAGATTGATCTCTTTTGCTGCATCCATATAGCTCTTAAATGGAGCACCTTTTACCACAACAATCCCTGGAGCGGCAAGCCTTGGTTGAGAAAAAGGGTTGGGAATAGAGAGCTGTGACGGGAGATAGCGCAGAAGCTCCCGTCTCTTCTCTCCTGCTGCAACCATAACAACCTTTGACCCATCATTTATCCCTTCAGCAGAGTAATCCAGAGTATCCATAGTGGTGCAGGTCTGAAAATGGATATCCCGCTTAAAGTCAATACGCTCAAGTGCATGGATAAAAAATCCCATCTCATCGCTTATATCAAGTCCAGGATTCTCACTGTGTGAAGAGATTATGAGATATTTGGCAAGAGAGAGCTGTCCTGTGCCAAGAATAGCATTGGCGTGAGTCAGAAGCTCTCTTGGCTTTTTCTCATCAAATGGGGCATAACGCTCCATCGCCTTGGCTAAAAGCAGTGGATGCACCCCTGCCACATCCACTGCATGGATGGCGGTCACCCCTGGCAATGTATGGGGAATGGCGCTGGCTGTTATCTCATGTATTATCCTGCCAAATACAGAGTCCTCACGAGGAGGCCTTCCAACAACTGTAAATGGCCAGATGGCATCTTTTCTGTGGTAAACTGCATCAACTTCAATATAGGGAAAGTGATGTGACATAGAGTAGTAGCCAAGATGGTCACCAAATGGCCCTTCAGGCTTTGTTCTACCTGGCACGATCCTTCCTGTAATGCAAAAGTCAGCATCCAAGGAGATTACAGAGCTTGAGGCTGAAAAATATTCTCCTCTACTCCATCGGCTCAGGTCTGATCTGCCAGAAGGAGCTGTTGAAGTGGCAGTGGTCTTATCAGGAATGACAGCATATCTGAAAGACCTGCCTGCAAGTGCCCCTGCAAATGCAATCTCCGGCATCCCTTCAGGCAGAGGCATTATTGCAGCAAGCGTGTGGGCAGGAGGGCCTCCCACAAATATGCTTACCGGCAGATGCAGATTCCTCTCAAGAGCCTTTGCATGGTGGTTGCCGATGCCACGGTGAATCTGATAATGCAGACCAATCTCACGGTCAGTTACATACTCCCCTCCAGAGAGCTGAATCCGGTACATTCCAAGGTTGGAGCGCATCATGGAGCTGTAGCTGACAGAACCTGAGAGACTGGCATGGTCAGGATCAATAGAAAAAACCTGGGGCAGGAAGATAAACCCTCCTCCATCTCCAGGCCAGCACCTGATCATTGGAAGATCGCTGATCTGACATCTGCCATCCAGTACAGATGAGCTTGCACAGGTTATAGATGAACTTGAACCTGATATGGAAGAGTTCTTATTGTTTTTCGGAACAAGCTTTTTATAGCACGCTCTCCCTCTCAGAGGCAGAGCATGAACAAGTGATGTCAGAGACTTTAAAGACTTTAATGGGGATCGGAATGCAAATGAGGGGTCAGATTGAAGCCTTACTAAGGTTGAGACTTTTGAGAGTTCGGGCTCAAGTATTTTCAATGCCCGTTCATAAGTGCCAAATAGATTTGAAACAGCAGGAAAAGGGCTTCCCTTAACATTCTCAAATAAAATGGCAGGACCTCCTGCCTCAAATACCCTATTGTGAAGAGCTGCCATCTCAAGATCAGGATCAAGCTCTGTGGTTATCCTTATCAGCTCTCCTTGCTGTTCAAGAAACTCAACACACTCTCTCATGCATTTAAATATCATAATGTTATCTTCTGTTTGAAACCGATATGGATGCGATTATCCATATAGATGATCTCTGCTGGAACAAACCTGTAGAGAGAGGATCTATATTGCTGCTGGATAAAGGTGAGTGGATCTGCCCCTTTAAACGGAATTTTAAATTTTCTGATATAAGCTGCAACCTCACTTATAGCGGCACAAGTCAAACTCTTCTTGATCTGCCCCCTCATCTGAATGGATCTGATTTTACTGAAATCATCATCATCCAGAAATATGGAAGCTGCAACCATCATATTCAAAGAGAGTTCAGATCCCATGATGTGTCTTGAATCAGGAGATGAGAAAAACCAGAAGGCTCTCTCTCTGTAGAGATAGTAAACCGGTGCAGACCACACGCCACTCTCCCATAATGTGGCAATTGTCATGACCTTCAGAGAGTCAAGCAGTGGTTCCAGATCAGATAGAAGAAGATTCTGACTAGCAGCCATAGCCTCTCTCTGTAACAGTCACTATTTCTATCTGCAATGTTTTTTCAAGGCCTTGAACAAGATCTGAAAATCTCACTTCAACAGATTGCAAAAAGAGTAGTTTCTGATTTATCATCAATACCAGGCTCCTGAATCTATTTTTTGATAAACATACCAATTATAATACATAGAGCACCAGCGCTCATCAAGAGCATCCATAGAGGCAATTCAAACACAAGATAGTCAAACCCGTTCTGTATCGCCTGCATGGGCATCTTATCTGAAATAGCGATCCACATATCATAGCCGAAATCTCCAAGAAGCATACTTGTCCATTCAGGCTTTTCCATTGCAGAGGAAATACCTTGAACCAGAAGCACCAGCAGACCTCCTGCCACCATTATCAATCCGTTCAGCGTAAACCGGTTAAGATCCATAATCTACATATCTCCATAACTTACCGTTTTCATAAATTCATATCTCTCTCAATTGCCCATAGTTTTCTATTGCGCATCCTCATCTATCTATTGCAATTTCTGAAGCAATACGGAGTTATCACGCTGTCTATATAGGCTGTCACCGCATGGTAAGTCAAATAAATTAGAGTCATTTTGCTTTAATTTATCAACCCTTTATGTTAAACATTCAAGCCTGCTATTTTTAGATCAGAAATAGCCTTTAAATAAACAGAAGGTTTACCACTCTGCCTATTTTTTTAAAAACATGAGTTAGAAAAACATGACACAAAAGAGCCCCACCCTCAAAAAAATTGGTTTTGCATCTCTTATCATGATGGCATCAGTCTTTTCAAGCCGTATTATTGGCCTTGCAAGGGAGATGGCCATTGCATTTGCAGGAGGGGCAGGCGGAGAGGTTGATGCTTACCAAATTGCCTTTATAATTCCGGAAATCCTCAACCATGTTGTTGCCAGCGGATTCTTATCTGTCACCTTTATCCCGATATTTGCATCTTACCTTGCCAGTGACAATGAAGAGGAGGGGTGGCGGATCTTCTCCATTGTTTTCAACACATTTGGCATGCTGCTTATCATATTGATCTCTATTGCCTTCTACTTCTCACCTGAACTTGTCAGGCTGTTTGCTCCTGGGTTTAAAAATCCTCAACTTTTCAACAGTGCTGTAAAAATGACCAGGATTATCATGCCTGCCCAGTTTTTTTTCTTTACAGGCGGGATGTTTATGGCAGTTCAGTTTGCAAAGGAGCGGTTTTTCATCCCGGCTCTTGCCCCGCTTCTGTACAATCTGGGTATTATTTCAGGGGGGTTACTGTTAAGCTCCAGGCCTGGAATGTGGCTATTTGGCGTAAACCTCGGGATGGAGGGGTTTGCCTGGGGTGCTGTTGCAGGGGCATTTGCCGGAAATTGCGCTCTGCAATATGTTGGGGCAAAAAGAGCTGGAATGAAATTTTACCCCATTATCGACATCAGGCACCCGGAATTTTTCAAGTATGTTCTACTGACAATTCCCCTTATGGCAGGCGTAAGCATGACCTTTTCCACAGAGATATTTTTAAAATATTTTGGCTCTCTCCTCTCTGATGGAAGCATTGCAGCTCTCAATTACGCCCTTAGAATAATGTTTATTCTTGTTGGAATTTTCGGTCAGGCTGTAGGAGTTGCATCATACCCGTTCATGGCAAAACTTGCATCTCTTGGAAAAATTGACCAACTCAACCACCTGTTAAACACCACATTGAAGTACCTGCTCCTTGTGATACCTATTTCAACGCTCTTCATGGTACTCAGACATGAAATAGTCTTTCTGCTGTTTCAACGTGGCAGATTTGATCCAGATGCCACCCGTATCACCTCAGAGGTTCTTCCCTTTATTATGGCTGGAACATTTGCTTTTGCTGCCCAGACAGTTGTGGTCAGAGGTTATTACGCCATGCAGAACACCTGGTTCCCTGCCCTGTTTGGGACTATTGCCGTTTTTGCTTCTCTTCCACTCTTTTTTATATTTATGAAATGGTTGGGGACACCTGGCGTTGGGCTGGGACTCTCCATCTCCGCCTTTATGAACAGCGCTCTTATGTTTATTTTGTGGAACAGAAGAGCTGATAACAGGGATGCTCAAACCGTTTATATATTTTTTATGAAAATGGTTTTACTAAGCAGTGGCGTTGGTCTGCTTCTCTTGAAAATCAGGTCAATATTTCTACCATTTTTCAACAGTTCAACCATCTTCGGAGCATTGGCCATATCAACCATCACGGGTACTATTTTTACACTGATTTTTATCATATCAGGAGTGCTCTTCAAAATTGAGGAGATAACCCTCTTTATGGCAAAACTTGTCAGAAAACTGAACCTATCTTCTGGTATGAGAAGTTGAAAGGGAAAATATGATAATAATGCACACCACCTGCCACCGTGAGTTCGGAGGGCTTGAAAAAAGAATCTATAATGAGTCTTGCCAGATGGCAAAAAGAGGTCACCAGATCATAATTGCAGCTCCGGCAGAGAGTCCGCTGGTGATCAGGTCTCTCAAGAGAGGTTTTCAATGTCTCCCCATTGAATTTACAGCAACAAGTGCTGTAAAAGACTACTTTGCACTGAGACGACTTTACAGTGAACTCAAACCCCATGTGCTCAATACCCACGGCAATACAGATTCCAAAATTGCTCTGGCAGCAGCTTGTAACATGCAGACCATAACAGGTAAAAACTCAACGACCAGAGTCAGCAATAACCTGATGACAAAAAGGTTGGTCAGAGATGAGAGGGCTATGAGCAGTACCATTCCATGTACTATTCTCTCCAGACATATCAGCGCAGATGTAAAACCATCCTGGTACAACAAACTTTTATATAACAGGCTTTGCAGATATGTTTTTACAACAGCAGATTACACTACAAAACATCTGGTATCTAACCTCCATATTGACCCAGACAGAGTATTTACCATACCAAGCGGAATCCTCCCGCCATCAGAACTTCCTGACCATGACAGAGCAAGGTCTGACCTTGCCGCTGAGCTTACAGCCAGTATCAGCCTGAGAGATAAAAATAAGATCCATGCTCAATCCAGATTTATCGGATTTGTGGGAAGAGTCTCTGAGGACAAGGGGGTACGTGATATCATAAATGCATTTTTACTGATTGCAGAGAGACTTCCAGAGTATCATCTGGTTATTGTAGGTCATGGCGAGATGAACTCTGTTGAGGATATGAAAAAGATGGTTAAGCAGACCAGATATGGAGAGTTTATCCACTTCACAGGATTTAAAGAGAATACCTGGCCATATTACAGAGCCTTTGACTGTAAAATACTTGCCAGCCAGACGGTGGAGGGTATATCTCAGTCTCTTCTTGAAGCCATGTATGCAAAGTGCCCTGTGGCAGGCTCACAGATCGGCGGCACCTGTGATATTATCAGAGATGGTGAGACAGGGTTGCTTTTCAGACCCGGTCAAAGTGAAGAGATTGCAAAGTGCATTTTGCAGATACTAAATGACAGAGTCTCCACAAAGAGGCGTGTGGATTCCGCATTTCAGATGGTAAAAGAGAGATACACCATCGGCTCAATGATAGACCAGATCTTAAACTGTTACCATAGAGCCATATTCTATTAAAAAACTCAGAGGCAGTAGAAATTAGGATGGTCAGAAGATGAACAGGATTGTAATGACGCATGATGCGCCATTACAATCCTGTTCATCCAGAAATGAAATAAATTATGATGGTCTCGTAAAAACTCATTTTTTCAAAATGGGGCATAAATAAAATCAGATAGTTAT
>Ga0066603_10000924_pt1 | contig 20854 bp, 15 predicted proteins | sample Higcelweek8metaG_FD_59482 | JGI IMG/M metagenome (GOLD analysis project Ga0066603, IMG submission 59482) | Freshwater pond sediment microbial communities from the University of Edinburgh, under environmental carbon perturbations - High... | ecosystem: Environmental > Aquatic > Freshwater > Pond...
TATTTTCAAGTGCTGTCATCTTTCCGAAAAGACGGATATTCTGAAAGGTTCTTGCAACACCTCTGGAGAAAATCTCATGAGACCTTTTTCCAAGTATGCTCTCCCCTTCAAACAGAACATCTCCTTCAGTGGCTTTGTAAACGCCAGTAAGCACGTTGAAAATAGTGGTTTTTCCAGCACCGTTGGGACCGATAAGACCTAATATTTCCCCGGTATTGATGGAAAAGCTCAGCTCAGAGAGGGCATAGAGCCCTCCAAATCTTACTGTGATGTTTTTTAATTCTAAATGTGCCATATTTTTCTCAAACCATAGGTAATTGTTGGGACTTACAGGATAAAATATCCCGTACGAAATGCGCAAAAAATCAATGTAGTGCGATGAGAGATGGATCAAAAACGGTTTAAATCTCTCTTACCAGAGAGAAGTCAGCATGGTTAACGCTGTTTTTCTTACTTAAAAGAGTACTGCTTTTAGGATAACAGCAGCTTGATGCATGAATAGAAACTATTTACTGCAACAGAAATTTCAACCTTAACTATAAGCTTTCAATCAACCTGTCAATAAAAAGATAACTCCATTAAATATCAAACAATGTCTCATATTTATACCAAGTAATCATCTTATAATTAAGATTCATAAAATAACCACTCCTAATGGTTAGACCATTACTATTATGCTCAAATTATTTTGTCAAGTTTTTTTTCAAAATATCTCCACACTCCCCCTTTTATGGTAGAGCCACAGAAGAGAGGATAAACCTATCAACCTGAAAGGCAAAGTTTTTAACCTTGCAAAAGAGCGTAATAAAAAAAGCACATCTTCTCAATCCATCTGGATAAAAAAATGTGCTTTCATATTATTTTTACAAAAACTTGACTGATGAGCATCAGATTCACAATTGGGCTCGTCAGTTTCAGACTCTCTCATGCAAGTAGTCTTGAGAATCTATCAGTGATGGCCAGAGTTTTCTGCATGGTCATCTCCATGATGGTGACAGCCTTTACCATTTACTGTATCCAAAATGGTCTTCACAAGACAGAAGGTCATGCCGAGGCTCAAGATGATGATAGTGTACCACATACCCCCAAAAAAGAGGTAATGGCCAGCATCCCATGCCCACTCAAAAGAAAATGGAAACATAAATACTCTCCCTTCAATTTTTACTTAGTATCGTAAAGTTCCTGCTCCTGTGGGAATACTGGCAGATAACGGTACGCCAATGAGATAAGAATAATACCATAAGCTACAGGAAGAACTGTGGTTGCAACCTCCTGCCAGCTCGGCAGATAGAGTGCCCATGTATCAAAACTCATTACAGGTACAGCCATCACCTGAAGTACCATGACCCAGCGGTTGAGACAGACACCGAAAACACCAAGACAGATAGCAACAAGTAGAAGCCTATTATTCTCTCTGTAACGTTTAACAGTAAGAATCACAGCTGGCACAATACCACCAAAAACTATCTCTGCAAAGAGTATCCAGATACCGTAAAAACTGTTATTTGAGTAGAAGTCCATAATTGAGAAGCCCATATCAGGAGCAGTTACCCCAGCCCAGTAGATAGTATCGATAATCTTGGCAACTATATATGTTGTGATCATCCAGCCTGAAATCTTGGCAAGCAGATGGACAACATTATCCTTGACCAGTTTTTTACGTGTGATCCCTTCAAACAGTTTGGTTACAACCAGGGTAAAGCATGGGCCGTAGGCGGCAGCAGACCAGGTGAAGAGAAAGAATGTCCATGGCCACACAAGAAGCCCCTCTCTGTAGGCAAATGGGCGGCCATAAAGAACGCCAGCAACACCACCAAGAGACCCCTGGTGGAAACATGAGAGAAACGCACCAGTTGCAGCAAAAACAGCCATCACACCATGCATGTTGTGGCTAAGGTTATGAAAAAATGGAACCTTATCAACCTGACGGTTCTCAAGAACAAGTGGAATAAACTCAATTGTCAGAACACTGAAGTACAAAGAGAGACAGAAGGCAACCTCTGTGAGCATGGAGTGAACATTGGCATGCCAGAAGATGAACCACCCTCTGAGAGGCTGCCCAATATCAATTGCAAGAATCAGCAGGGCTGAGCTGTAGCAGATAAAGCCGATGACCACTGCCAGGTTGATAATATTTTTAAGTTCGTCAATGCCAAAGACATACTTGAGAAGACCGGTAAAAAAAGCACCGCCTCCAATTGCAATGACAGCAAGGTCAGCCCAGATCCAGAGTGCAAACCCATAATAGTCGTTCATGTTTGTCTGGTTGAGCCCTTTGAGCCAGCAGAGCCCCATGGCATAAACCCCCCAAAGAAGTACAGCACCAACTACCGCAATACCTGTTGCAAAAACAGGAAACGGACAGCGTTTTGCCCCTTTGGGTATTAATGAGGAATCTATCTTATATAATGCAGCAGAATCCATATTATATATTACTCCTACGCTTGTATTTATTTTATTGAATTTCGTCTGATAAGAGCAGGGCCGTCTTACTTATGCCCCTTGTCATGACCAGACTGTTGCTCCTGGCCCCACTCTCCGTTGCGGTAATTGTCGCCAGCCTTTCTGACCCACTCCCGCTCAGAGATATAGTAAACCTTTGGATTTGTCTGAAGCCTCTCCAGAAGACGGAAAGCCTTTGGATTCCTTGGCTTCCCACACTGATGGGGATCTGGTTTCACCAGTTTGTAGACCTGATGCTCAGGGTTGTTCAGATCACCGAATGTTATGGCTCCAGCAGGACATGCCTGAGTGCATGCAGTCTGATATTCACCCTCTTCAATGTTATCTCTTCTCTCCTCATTGTAGGCCCTGTCCCGTGCTGCCTGGTATCTGTGGTAGCAGAAGCTGCACTTCTCAACAACCCCCCTCATTCTCGGGGATACGTTTGGGCTTAGATACTCCTCCATTCCGTCCGGCCACTTTGGATCCCACCAGTTAAAGTACCTTGCATGGTAAGGGCAGGCTCCCATGCAGTATCGGCATCCAAAGCAGCGGGTATAGATCTGGCTAACAATACCTGTATCATGTCCATAGTCTGTGGCTGTTGCAGGGCAGACAGAGACACAAGGAGAGTGTCCGTGGTCCCCTTTTCCACCGCAGTGCATACAGGGCCTTGGCATATAACAGATATCTGTCCCTGGAAATGGTTTGCCGTTGGTCAGTTTAAAGACTCTCATCCAGGTGAGACTGTCTTTTTTGTTTGTTTCATCTTCCTTAAACGGAACGTTATTTTCTGACATGCATGCCACCATGCAGGAACCGCATCCTGTGCATTTGTCCAGATCAATCACCATTCCGAATTTATGTGTTTTTCCGTGGTTATCTTGTGTCATCGGAACCTCTTTAACAAATTATGTTTTACCGTGAAAATCTGATCTTCATGGTAGTGATACCGTGCTTCTCGTAAACCTGATACCGTCATTATATGAAAAATGGCGATAAATATTTCATAACGGTTACGAATATTTCGTCAAAATGGGGGTGGGGTTAAACCCTCGAAATCCTTGCTCTGATGCCCCAGGCAGCATCTAATCCTGAAGCAGGATCTGTTACCGGGCGTATCAGCTCATTTACATTTACACCCTTGCCGCCGATATAGCGGTTTTCAAGTGGCCCACTCTCTGAACTGACTCCACCGGTTGAACCGATCATACCAGTGGCGCCAACTTTCAAAGAGATTGCAGATCCCTCTTTTGTAACAATTTCTCCTGCTGCACCAGTTGAGTGGCCAAGTCCTTCAACCATGCCAACCACACATGGCATTATCCCGTCAAAAATATTTATTCTCACCTTTGCCTCACCGACTGGTGTGCTTATCATAGCATAATCTCCATGGGATACTCCAACCTGATCTGCAGTTTCAGGGTTAATCTCGATAAGGGTATCTTTTTTGAGAAGCACGGTATCTTCAACTGTCTTCACAGCAAAAGGTGACGATGCAAAAGCTCCTGATGCCAGCCTGATGCTCTCAATGGGCATAAGAGTTAATGAGTAGCTCTTCTCATCCCCCTCTATGGAGGGGACACCGTTAAAACCTGTAAATATGGAAAAATCAGCCATTACAGGGGTGGCTGGCGGAGCCATCTCCGAGGCAATATATCCCTCTTCTGAAAGGGGTGTCCACTGATCTCCGGTTACACTCTGAAGAGACTCAGCATAAGTTTTCCATGGGAAACTCTTTGCAATGGAGCCCTCCATCGCTTTGGCAATGGATATTATTATATCTCCCGGGGATTTTGTATCAAGAACCGGAGTGACAACAGCTTTTGACAGTGATGTGATATTCTGTGCAATTCCAGCACTGCTGTAAATATCTTGGGACATCTCAAGAAACATGTGGCTTGGCATAACCAGATCTGCCATTTGCGTAGTATCATCCATGTATGAGGAGAAACTTACCACAAATGGAATCTTGTTCACAGCATCCTTAACTGCTTTTGCATTATGAAGGGTAAAACATGGGTTGGCATTATAGACCATCATAAGCTCAACTGGACTCTTTTCCGATGCATTGATGGTTTCAAAAAGTTTTGATACTGAAGTTGTATAAGGAGAAGCAGATGGGGCAACCGTGCTGAAAACTCCACCAGTTGATGAGTCAGAAGCTACAGCTCCAAGAGGAGGCCTAGCATATCCCTTTGTCGCTGCATCATCCATCTCAATGGATGGCCATATCAATGTATCTGGCTTTTCCACTGTCCAGAATCCACCTGTTCTGTTGATATTTCCAGTAAGGCAGTTAAGGGCATGAACAGCTGCAAACTCCATCATACTGCCAGCGCTATCCCCTTTACCTCTGCCAGCAATTGCCAGCGGTGCTTTGGCATTTGCAAATTCAGCGGCAACTGTTCTGATCTGGTCAACATCAATACCAGTAGTACGTGATACTGTTTCTGGTGCGTACTTCTCACTTACAAGCTTTGCAAAAGCATCAAAATCCTTGCCTGCATTCTTGGCAAACTCTTTATTGTAAAGGCTGGCAGTTACCATTGCGCTACAGATACCAAGTGCAAGATCAGCCTCTGTACCCGGCTTTGCCGGTATCCACATATCTGCACTGGCTGCGGTATTTGATAGACGGTATTCAACCTGAACAAGCTTTGCATTACGTTCTTTCCTTGAGCTGTTGGCAAGGAAGTTATTGACAGGTGATCCCCACCCCTCAATAAAACTCGAACCAAAACTGAGGAGATAGTCTGAATTGGCAATGTCAAATCCTGCTGAAGCTTTTAAGCCATGCATTCTTGAGATCAGCATCTCCCAGCTCTTGTCCATGGTGTCAGCAGTATAAAAATTCTGTGAGCCAACTGACATGAGAAAACGTCTGTAAAGGCCTGCAATCGACCCCTTATCACTGCTGTTACCGATAACGCAGGCAACTGAATCAGCCATACCCTTCTGACGGAGTTCTCTGATCTTTCCTGCCAGAAGAGCCACTGCCTCATCCCACGATAACTGTCTCCAGCTATCACCGTTTTTTAACATGGGGAAAGGGACTCTTGATGGATCGTAAAGATATTGCAGACCTGAGATACCATGCAGACAGACCCCGCCATCATTTACAAGATACCCCTTTTTCCCTTCAATTTTGACTGCTCTCCCATCAATTTTTCTTACACTGATGCCGCAGTTACCTGGACACAGAGTACAAACAGTATCATCAAATGTGACCTCACCATCACTGGGGACAGGAGTCCATGGCCAGTTCTGACTCCAGATGGAAGAGTCATCTGTCAGTTTCCAGGCTACAGGAGAGACAGTCACACCTGCTGCTGCCCCAAGTCCAAGTCCCAGAAAGCTTCTTCTGTCTATTTTCATAGGTTATATACCTCAATAAAATTTATAAGGATTCCAATACAAGGTGTTTGTCTATTTATGACACTGAAAACATGCACCCTTGCTTCCTGTTTCCTCTTGATGACACTCAGCACAGTCATCCATCTTCATCCGATCCCAGGAGTTCTTTTTTACCCCCCAGATGTTCTCTCCCCAGATATCACGACTGTATCCTGTGATTCTGTTCTCCTGATACGGCTTCAGGGTTTCAGACTCTCCTATCTGTCCATGGCATGTCACACACTCCATCTTGGCACCAACCACATGGGCAGCATGGGAGAAGAATACGCAATCCGGCTGCTTTGAATAGATCAGCCATGGCACCTCAACCCCTTTTTCCACATACTCGGAAATAAAGATCGCTTCATCTTCGGTCTCTCCAAGTTGACTTTCATGACACTCAATGCAGGCACTGTTTTTGGGAATCCCTGCAAAGCTGCCATCATCTCTGAAAGAGTGACAGGTCTCACAGCTTCCGGTCTCTGCCACGTGCAGGGCGTGGTTAAAGTTAAAAGGCTGCTCCTTTTTGGAGTAGAGAAGGCTTGGAAACAGTAACCATCCAGATAGAAAACAGATAGCAAATGCTGCTATGAAAAAAAGGACTCCCATCCCAACTCCAGAATCCCCTCCTGCCTTCTGTTCACCAGAAGCACCATCTTCTTCTGCACCCACTGAACCGCTTTCAGTTTTCTTTTCTAATTCACTCATGAAAACCCCATTAGTTAAAATTGTTGATACTACTATTACCTTGTCAGCCCAGGAGATCCTCAGGCTGCATATTTAAGCTGTGGAACGAGAGCTATCTCTTTACACCACAGAACACTTCCTAAAGCAGAGAGTGGTTTGAAACAGAGAGCAGTTACATAATTCGGCTATGACGATCTCAAGCTAAATGACGTCAATCTATATTAATATCCATTTCCCTTGTCAAGACAAAATCCATCGAAAAAAATCACAACTTAAGCGTAACTGTGAAGACCAGGAAGCAGGTTTACACCAAAATAGGTGAACAAAACAGCCATGAATCCCACAATTGAAACCCAGGCAATACGGGTTCCGTACCACCCTCTCATCATGCGCAGATGGAGGAAAATAGCATAAACAAACCATGTGATCAGTGACCAGGTCTCCTTGGGATCCCATGACCAGTAGGTTCCCCATGCGGAATTTGCCCATACAGCACCAGTTATAATGCCAATCGTGAGAAAGAGGAAGCCGAACATCACCATCTGGTGAATCAGTTCATCCATAATATCCAGAGATGGCAATTTTGAAAACAGAGCATTACCATTGATTCCCGATTTTTCCATCTTGAACTGCTTGTCTTCAGAACCCGATTCAACCGGCTTGACCAGATACATTATACTGAAGCCAAAGGCAACGGCAAACCCTGCATATCCCAGAAAACATGTGATGACATGGGCAATGAGCCAGTTACTCTTCAGAGCTGGGATCAGAGGGGCAATCTTATCTGAAATAGAGGGAGAGAGTGAGGCATATGCAATAGCAAGAAAGATCAGAGGTGTTGTAAAGACTCCTATAACCCTCTCTCTGTACTTAAATTCCACAAAAATATAGAGCACGGAAACTGTCCAGGAGAAGAAGACAAGAGACTCATACATGTTGGAAAATGGTGCATGGCCATAACCTATCCTGTAGGATTCAACCCATCTGAGAAGAATACCGAGAGTGTTTCCTGTAAAACCTGCAACCAGAACAAACAATCCAAGTTTTGCCATGCTCTCTCTCTTAAAAGTCCATGATCCGATGTAGAGAACCGAGGCAAAAGCATAAACAAATGTTGTGACTGACAATATAATAGAACTGCTCATATATCTTTCCTTTAATCTTATAGTCCCTTTATCTTTGAGGCGATCTTTGCAATTTTAAGTCTCATCCCCTGGCTGTTTCTGTTGGCTGTACCTGATACAACAACCTCATATATATTAACAGCATCATCACTCGCTTTTGAGCAGCAGCCACTTCCCACACCGGAATCAGAACAACTGGCAAAAGCAGAGTCACATTCAGCCCCGCAGCAGGTGGTGACTTTTGGCCTTATCTCAACACAGATACTCTGATGGGAGATGAAAAATGTGATCCAGCATCCAATAATCATGAGGATAAATCCAACATAGACCCACCAGACTCCTGGATCTTTAGTCACCTGAAGTCCTGTATAATATTTTTTTTCATAATCTTGAATCTCAAAAGCAAATGCGCCACGTCTCATCTTGTCAAATGTCGGGAATTTCACGGGGATATAGATCTCAATCTCCCCCTTATTCTTATCTGAACCACCATTGGTTGAAAATCTGCCGACAAATCCCTCTCCAAGGTTATGTCCTCTGAAATTATATCCTCGAACAAACTCATTCAGGGTAAATTTTCCTCCAGATTCAGGAACATCAACTGTCTGACCGAAATCCATCTTCTGGGAATAGGTCATACCACTGTCTCTGCTTGTTATTTTGAACACCACACTTTTTGCAGAGTCTATCCCATAGCTTGACTGGTAAAAACTGAGCCCCCTATAACGCAGAGGGGCATTCACAAGAACATCTTTTGTAAAACTCTCTTTGCCATCTTCAATAACAGTAAGGTTGGACTTAAACTCCTCAGGCTGTCCAGTATCATGAAAAGAGACAGAGAATGCATTGCACCTTATCTTGAATCCAAGCTTGACAGGGGTTTCGTTATCCCTTAAAAAGGCAGAATCGACAGTGTCACCTTCTGGGATAGCGACAAAAGCCTTAAATCCCCAGACAGTTCCGATAACTGCCCCTGAGAGCATGAAGAGAATACTCAAGTGAACCACATAAACTCCAAGACGGCTCCACCTGCCACGTTCACCAAAGATTGCAACACCATTTTCACCCCTCTCTTTGACAGCAGTGGCAAAAGCTTTCTCTATGAATGAGAGATATTTTGCCTCAAGTAACTCCAGCTGATGGCTTGTTTCAAACGTCTCTTTGTGTTTGAGGCGTCTGAACCTCTCAATATTAAAGGTTACCTTATCAGGAAAGATAATTTTCCATGTGGTGTCAAGTTTATCAATGGAACAGACAATTATGTTTATGGATAGCAGCAGCAGAAGCAGCATGAACCACCATGCGCTGTACATGTCAAAGAGATCAAGGGCATTGAGAAATTTAAACAGAAGCTCCCCGTACTTCTGGATATAGAATGGTTCAGTACCATTCTGGGGAACCAGAGTTCCGATTATTGATGTAGCAGCAAGCAGCAGAAGCAACACCACTGTGAGCTTGACTGATGTAAAAAGATTCCAGACCTGATTGCCGGATCTGTTTTTTGAACTATTTTTTGTCATTATTAATTTTTTCCATTCAAAGATAGATAAATTACCCCTTTATCATAGATTTCAAACCTGGCTGACCCATTTCTTAACAGCCTGAAAGACAAGTTCCCGTTTAAGAGGCTTGGTCAGAAAATCGTCCATGCCTGCCTCAATGCAGCTATCTTCAAACTCCTTTAATGCATTTGCTGTCAGCGCCACAATCGGGACTCTTGGAGATATTTTCCCATCTGTCGCAACATCTGACCCAGACCCATCTCTATCCAAATCTGCTCCAGAACTTCCATTTTTTCCAGGGCTACGGGTTCTGCCAACCATCTCTCTCTCAAAAGCACGTATTCTGCGAGTTGCCTCCAGACCATCCATCTCAGGCATGTTGATATCCATGAAGATCAGATCTATATCCTGACCATGCTTAATATAACTTGAAACTGCCTCAATGCCATTGCCTGCAATCTGAACATTATACCCCCCCTTGGAGAGCATTATCTCTGCCATCTTCTGGTTTACACGATTATCTTCAACCAGAAGAATAGTGACTGAATGTTTTACACTCTCTGCAAGTGAGTGGCTGGTAAGCATCCTCTCTTCAGAAGGGTCGCTCTTTCGCTCTACGCTCTTTTTTTCAACGCCAAGCATGGCAGAGATCATTTTAAACAGCTTTTTTCTCTGTACCGGTTTTGACAGAAAACCGTTGTAACCAGCCTTCCGACAGAGTTCTGCGCCTCCAGGATCAGGAGAGATACAGACCAGCAGAGGAACTTCTGAGTATTTACAAGGCAGCTGCCTCAACAGTGTCGCAAATTCAAGATGAGCAGTACTTTTCACCCCTGCATCCACAATGCCTATATCAAAATCATCATGGCCAGCAGCCTCTCTCTCGGGTTCTGTACGGAGACGGAAATGGTCAAGAATGTCATCACCGCTGTCAAATAGAGTTACGTTCATGCCTGAGTGGCTCAGTTCATTCGTTACCACTTCTCTTAAGGGGGTCTTTTTTGATATGCACAGAAAAGCTTTTTTACCCTTGAGTTCAACTGGCCTGAACCGTTTTGTCACAAAATCAGCCTTTTTTTCGACAAGAGCTGTAAAGCAGAAGAGACTCCCCTTTCCAAACTCACTCTTTACCCAGACCGACCCATTCATCTTTTCAGCCACTTTTCTGCATATCGCAAGACCAAGCCCTGTCCCACCGAACCTCCTTGTAGTTGTCTCATCTGACTGCTGAAACGGCTCAAAGATAGATGTCAGTTTGTCTGAAGGTATCCCTATTCCGCTGTCTCTTACAGATGCCTGAAGCACCACATCTTTTTCACTCTCATTTACTACCTCAAGAGAGAGTTCTATGAGACCTGAAGCGGTGAATTTGGCAGCATTTCCCAGCAGATTCAGAAGCACCTGCCTGAAACGGTATGGGTCACCAATGACAAGGGCTGGGACAGAATCGGAAATACGGCACACTATCTCAACATTAGCCTCATTGACCTTGCTCCTGATTACCTCAAGGGCTTCAAAGCAGAGCACTTCAGGGTCAAATTCAATCTTTTCAATAGTGAGTTCTCCTGCTTCAACCTTTGAAAAATCAAGGATATCATTGACAACTGAAAGAAGAACCTCGCAGCTTATCTTTGCATTCTGGACATACTCTTTCTGCTCATGGGTCAGAGCAGTGTCATAAAATATATCAATATATCCAAGAATACCATTCAGGGGAGTTCTGATCTCATGGCTCATGTTGGCAAGAAAATCTGTCTTCGCTTTAGAGGCAGCCTTTGCCTCTTCAGCCAGTGCGTTGGCCTTTTCCATAGCCAGATTCAGCTCAAGGTTGGTCTGTTTCAGGTTGAGCAGGGTTCTCTTCTCACGCTCAATCCTCTCAATCCGTGCAACAACAGAGTTGATACCAAAGGGCTTGGTCATGTAGTCTGAAGCCCCGGCACCAATAATATCCACATAGGAGTAGTCACCTGAAAATCCGGTCATAATTATGAAATCAAGCTCTGGAAATTTCTGTTTCACCTTTTTCATAAGCTCAATCCCATCCATCTCCGGCATTGAGATATCTGAGATAACCAGATCAAACTTTCTATTACAGATCATCTCATAGGCTTTTACCGCATTTTCAGCCTCGTAGCACGAAAAACCCATAACATCAAAGGACTTAATCAGAATGGAACGAAGCCCCATGTCATCATCAACGATCAGAATATTCCTTATCAGGGAATTCTCATTAAGAACTCTTTTACCCATTTTTTACCAGAGAGTATCGGTAAGAACTTGTTTTATAAAGACTTTCATTCTTAGTTATGACAGAGCAATCTGCCATGCAGGTCTGTTTACACACAGGATTCTGTTTACATCCAGCATCTATTCGCTCACTCTTTCTACATAGGTGCGGGTTCTGGTATCTATCTTGACAAGCTGCCCCTCTTCCACAAATGGGGGTACCTGAATTTCAAATCCAGTTTCAAGGGTTGCCGGTTTTGTGCTTCCAGTGGCAGTATCTCCCTTTGCCCAGGGGTCTGATTTCACGATCCTAAGATTTACAAAGTTCGGCAGCGTCAATCCAATTGCCTTGCCATTAAAAAAGAGCGCAGTACAGAGGGTATTGTCTTTGAGCAACTCCACTGCATCTCCAACCTGATCTTTGCTTAAGAACTCCTGCTCATAATTGGCGGTGTTCATAAAACAGTAGCTCTCTCCTTCAGCATAAAGATACTCCATCTCCTGCTCCTCAAGTGAGGCCTCTTCAAATTTATCACCTGAACGGAAAGTCTTTTCAAACTGGATACCTGAAATCATATTTCTGAGCCTGCACTTATATAGAGCCTGACCCTTGCCAGGTTTCTTGAACTGAAAATCCACAACAACATATGGATCTCCATCAATCTGAAATTTAAGACCTTTTTTTAAATCACCTGCGTCGTACATATATTACATCCTCTCTTTTTTATCTAAATTTTGATTTCAGCGGGCTTGAAAGCCATCTCTTATATGGTTTAAATTTTCATGGGTTACGTCAGCTATCTTCTGACAGATGAAAATTTTGGCATCTTTAAACCATATTCAACAAGGATTGGCAATAGCGGATAAAAACAACTTGATTTTTTATCTGAAGTATAAGAGAAATATACCCTTAACTGATCAGATTTACAATTATCTTAATGGCCTAAAATTTAAAAGTGTGTTAAGGGGTATGCCGTTAATTTATTCAGGATTGTTTTGTTAATTCACTGACCGTTTTCATGGTTTCAATATTGGTTACTTTGCTGATTTACTGAAATTATTGCTCTGCTAACTTACCCACCAGCATCCACCTTCCCTCTTCTTCTCTGCAAAAGAGAGATGAGAAAGATGCTACCTTAAGGAAAATTTATTCGATGATACTTATAATTGATTTTGGTTCACAGTTCAACCAGCTCATTGCGCGGCGGGTGAGAGAAAATGAAGTTTACTGTCAGATTGAACCAGCAGGGATTTCACTTGATAAAGTCAACGCTCTGAAACCCGATGGTATAATCCTTTCAGGCGGACCTGCAAGCATTTATGAAGAGAACAGCCCGACTATAGACCCGGATGTTTTCAAACTTGGTATCCCAATTCTTGGTATCTGCTATGGGATGCATTTCATGATTCAGGCGCTGGGGGGGAAAATTGCCCGTCCCAAAAAGAGAGAGTATGGTTTTGCAACCCTTGAGATAAAGGAGCAGATCTCAACCCCCCTGTTCCAGGATATGGTCTCCCCATTCCAGTGCTGGATGAGCCACGGTGACTCCACAGAGAGGTTGCCTGACAACTTTGTCATCACTGCGTCAACTCCAAATACTGAAATTGCTGCCATTGCCGATCCTGACAACCGCCTCTTCGGCCTGCAGTTCCACCCTGAAGTTGAGCATACAATAAATGGAACTGCAATGATCAGAAATTTCCTGTTTAATGTGTGCCACTGCAAGAAAAGCTGGACCATGGAATCTTTTGCCAACGGAGCAATCGCCCAGATCAAGGGGGCAGTTGGGGATAAAAAGGTCATCATGGGGCTTTCAGGAGGTGTTGACTCCTCTGTTGCAGCACTGCTCATCCACAAGGCCATTGGTAAGAATCTCCACTGTATTTTTGTTGATAACGGGTTGCTGAGAAAGAATGAGCAGGCCAATATTGAGCAGAGTCTTACCGCCAACCTTGAGATGAACATCTCTTTTGTAGATGAACGCAAGAAATTTCTGGATGCACTTGAGGGTGTAACTGACCCTGAAAAAAAACGCAAAGAGATCGGCAGGCTCTTTATTGAGGTGTTTGAAGCAGAGGCTGCAAAAATTGAAGATGCAGAGTTTCTGGGTCAGGGCACCCTATACCCTGACATTATTGAATCTAAATCTGCCTTTGGAGGCCCCACCTCCATCATCAAGTCTCACCACAACGTAGGGGGACTGCCTGAAAAGATGAACCTCAAACTCATTGAACCCCTTCAACTGCTCTTTAAAGATGAAGTACGCAAACTTGGAATTGAGCTTGGCCTGAATGAAGATATGGTCTGGCGTCAGCCATTTCCGGGCCCTGGCCTTGCAATACGGATAATGGGGGCTGTTTCAGAAAAGCGGCTGAAAATTTTAAGAGAGGCAGATTCTGTACTTCTTCAGGAGATCCGGGAGGCCGGGCTCTACAGAGAGCTGTGGCAATCATTTGCAGTTCTGTTACCGATAAAGAGTGTCGGTGTAATGGGAGACAAGCGTACCTATGATAGCTGTATTGCAATCAGAGCTGTAAATAGCAAGGATGCAATGACAGCAGATTGGGCTCGTCTGCCACATGACCTTCTTGCAAAGATCTCTAACCGGATTATTAATGAGGTGGATGGCGTTAACCGCGTTGTTTTTGATATAACCTCAAAACCACCTGGAACCATTGAGTGGGAGTAGTTCATATAAAAGAACTTAAAATAGCTGATTGGAGAAAGAGTTGGATGGTAAAAAACGCCTGATTGATGATTTCACCATATCAAACAGTGATGACGCCATTGATAGTGACAGTTCAGCAGTTCTCTACAGAGAGCAGCTCAACGAACAGAAGATAGAAAAGCTTGGCAACAGAGTCACTATTATAGCTGTTCTTCTGCCATGCCTGATCTGTGCCATTCTGGTTTATGGCTATCTTGACATTAAAAAAAGGGTGCTGGCTATCAACGATTCAGGGCAGAGTCAGGTTGATATTGTGGCAACTCAATTTGAAGCCAGACTCAACGCATTTGAAGTTGAGCTGGCAAAGATAAGATTCTCTCTTGAAAAAGAGATCCCTGAAGTTAAACAGCAGACAATAGCAATTCAGGATGAACTGACACTCATTGACAGTAATAAATCCAGCAAAGATGAGACCGAGAAACAGCTTGATCTCATGAGAAAAGATATTGAAAAAGTTGCAGAGCAATATAAGGGCGCCCTCCATATTCTTGATAGAACCAATCAGGAGACCCTCACCATTGTCAACGAAAAGAGCAGGGAGATTGAGTCAAAAATTGAGTCGGAAGTGGCATCCATAAAGGCTATTGAAGCTGGCATTGAGGCAAAGGTGGCATCTTTAAAGGGGATTGAAGAGGGGATTGATGGAAAAATTGATTCCAGAATTGAAGCTGCCATGGATAAAAAGATCAGAACTGCCATCAATGATAAAGTTGCCGCTCAAAGTCAGATTCTGAACAGAAAAGTTGCTGATATTGAGCTGACTGTGGAGTCAAAACTTGCCACACTTGCAGAGGCCACACAGATCCTTGCAGAAAACAGATCCACCATTACAGAACTTGAAAATAGTATTGGAGAACTTGACAAAAGTGTTGCTCTGATGGACAAGGAGTTTAAAAAAGCTCAGACAGCAGAGAGTGGTAAAGCAGCAACAGCCTCTACTGACAAAAAATATGTTGATGCTCAGCTTATTGCACTGAAAAAGAGTCTCAATGGAAAAATTGATCAGCTTGATCTGACTCTCTCAAGAAAGATACTTCAATATGCAACTCAACTGGAAGATCTGATCAGGCAGAACAGGGCTGGTACTAAAAAAAAAACTGAATCCACAGCAGAGGAGAATAGCTCTGAATCTATCTTGATAAAACCTGAGCGTGGAAAAATTTCCGAGACAGATCTGACCCAGTAGGAGAGAAGCCAGATCTCACCAGGTAGCAGAAGAGGCTGGAAGGTTCCCGGAATCCAATGAACAGTAAAAAGGTTAACCGGGCTCTGATAGGTACCAGCATGTCAATCAGGCTCCGGCAGATACCAGCAGGTGAGTCGGACTCCGGCAGATACCAGCAGGTGAGTCGGAACATATTATCAGAAAGGTTAGCTGGGAAGAGGAGTCTCAATGTCAAAGCAATATCCAGAGTGCCCGCTCTACAACCATGTGACCTGCAAGGATTTACACAATCCCAGAGTGTGTGCCATTATACGAGAAGACAAAACCTGCTCCAAGAAGAGACAGAAAAACAGGCCACATGCAAATGAGCTGGATGAGAGAGACAACTGCCAGACCTGATAGCAGATCCAAACTGATCTGTTGAAAATTTAAAAATGGATATCCAGTCATGAAATCCTTGGAAGAACTTAATTTGAAATCTTACGAAGAACTCAATCTGAAGAATATTCACACCTATTCAGCCACAAAAAGAGCTTCAAAAGTCTCAACAACTCTTGAGGCAACCCCACCCTTTAAGGGGATGAATATCTCAACTTTCCTGAACAGTCTGCCAGCTCTGCTAAAGGCCAATGATCTGAAAAAGATTGCCAGAGCCATTGTTTCAGCAAAGAAGAGAGGCAAACCAGTGATTGTGATGCTAGGTGGTCATGTTATAAAAACTGGCTGCTCACCAGTTCTGACAGACCTTGCAAAAAACGGTTTTATAACCCATTTTGCATCAAATGGTTCTGCTGCGATCCACGACACAGAGCTTGCCCGCCTGGGTCATACCTCGGAAGATGTAGCCTCCCAGCTTAAAGATGGCTCCTTTGGTATGGCATCTGATACCGCTGCCCTGGTTAATGGCGCTGCAAAGCGTGCAAGCAGAGAGCAGCAGGGTTTTGGCAAGACCGTGGGTGCCATGCTGATTGAGGAGAGCGCCCCTTTTAACACCCGAGCCATCCTGGCAAATGCCTTCCTGCTTGAAATTCCATATACACTTCACATTGCCATAGGAACGGATATTGTTCACCAGCACCCTGATGCTGACGGTGGTGCCATTGGGGATGCCTCTTTGCGTGATTTCCGCATATTTGCCGCCTCAGTTGCAAAGCTTGGTAATGGCGGTGTAATACTCAACCTTGGAAGTGCTGTCATTATGCCGGAGGTCTTTTTAAAGGCGCTCTCTGTTGCCCGCAATCTGGGCCATGATGTAACTAATTTTACTACAGCCAACTTTGATATGATCCAGCACTACCGTCCAGGGGTCAATGTGGTGCACCGTCCTGTCCTGTCAGGCGGAGAGGGGTTTTCAATTACAGGTCACCATGAGATCATGATTCCTCTGCTTGCTGCTGCAATTTATGAAATGGCAGATTGATACTGTTAACGAAAACCAGAAAAAACATATGAATAAAGATATAAAAAGAGATAGATTATCCAGATCATCACTACAGGATGTGGGTATCGAAGGGATATTGATGGCCCTCTCTCCTCTGCCTCTTATGTTGGCCACCCTCACCAGCAGAACTGATCTTTCCGTTCTACATTTAGACATTTTTATCTCCGGTATGGACTATTTCAGTTCAGCCTCTTCTTCTCTTTGGAACTCTCAACCATCTTACCTTACCACTGTTCTATCTGCCTCTATTTTAACCTTCATAAGTGCCTTTCTGATCCTACGCCGTCCTCTGATGGGGCAGATCTGTGCTGGTCTTGCACTGACAGGGAGTTCTTTTGCGGTTATGCCATATCTTGTGACCGATCCATTTGCAGCCCTTATCGGCGCAATTGTCATTATAGGTGCTGGGTTTTATCTGCTTGATTTCAAAGTTAAGACTGAATACCACAAAAACAGTACCCCTCAGGAACGCTCGCTGCAAAGGGTTCGTTACTCAATTATAACCATACCTCTGCTTGCAGTGTTGAAGTTTATGATGGAGAGAGATCCCACAACAGATCAGCTGCTTGATGGAGCACTGACACTATCTGCCATTATTGTACAGCTCATCTTTTTTCACTGTGCGTTAAAGCAGCCAAGAAGAGTTACTGTTGTAATCTGGAGTACGTTGAGCATAACACTTATAAGCACTCTGGCCATTCTTTTTTACAAAGGTTATGATGTCTCAATTGCCATACTCATATCTGCTTTAATAACAATATCTATACTTCCACCATCAGAAGCTGTACAGCCCCGCTACGATCAGTGGTGGGAGATGTTTTTAAACCATCCGGCAAGGATGTTGCTCACAACCTTTATGGTGCTCTGTATTCTTGGAACCACTCTTCTGATTCTCCCTGTCTCTGCTGCACACAATACCATCAATATTGTGGATGCAGCATTTACATCGGTAAGTGCTGTGTGCGTAACTGGTCTGATTGTGGTTGACACACCAAAGGAGTTCAGTGTAACCGGACAGATATTTATCCTGATTCTGATTCAACTTGGTGGTCTGGGGATCATGAGTATCACCACAGTTGGAATGCACGCAATGGGCAGGCGCTTAACCTTGCGTCATGAGCGACTTCTGACAAACATGACAGATACAGACCATAAAGATCTGATCCGCTCTCTTATCACCATTTTAAAATTCACCTTTACAGCTGAGGCTATCGGGGCACTGATCCTCTCTCTTCTCTTTTATCAGACAGGAGATGCTGTTGGTCAGGCAATATGGAGAGGAGGATTTACTGCGGTCTCTGCATTCTGCAATGCCGGTTTTGCTCTGCAAAGTGACAACCTTATCCCCTATAATGGCCGCCCTCTTATTCTGCATACTGTTGCTCTACTCATTATTTTCGGAGGGATTGCCCCAGCCACAAGCATTCTTGTTCCAAGATGGATAAGCGGAAAACCGATACCGGTTGCTGCTCATGTGGCTCTGATCACCACAGCGATACTGTTAATAGCAGGTGCTCTTCTCATACTGGTTTTTGACTGGAATGGAGTTCTGTTAAACTTTTCTGTTGCTGATAAGATCCATAATGCCTGGTTTCAATCTGTCACGCTTCGTACTGCAGGGTTCAACTCCGTTGATATTGCAGGTGTCACTTCACCTACATTCCTCCTGATGATCTGCCTAATGTTCATCGGTGGCAGCCCAGGTGGTACTGCAGGAGGTGTGAAAACTACAACAGCTGGAATACTGGCTATGACCTTCTGGGCAAACATAACAAACAATAAGAGCGTGGTAATTCTCAACCGCAGAGTTCAATCCAGAATTATCTACCGGGCAGTAACTATAGTTGTATCAGCAGTGGTCACCTGGATGGCAATGGTGTTAATGGTAGAAGTTACACAGCAGATACCAGCATCAGATATCATATTTGAAGTTACATCAGCCTTAGGGACTGTAGGTCTATCTACCGGAGCCACCATGCATCTTGATGAAATTGGAAAAATAATTATTATGACTACCATGTTTGTTGGCCGTATCGGACCTGTGACCATCTTCATGCTCTTAAGTGAGGAGCGCAACACCCATAAGAACCCTTCACGTTATCAGAATGCAAAAATCTCATTAACGTGAGTTGAAATAGAGGAGTTAATCTTTAATTACATGTCACAACAAATAGTTATTATTGGCTTGGGTCAGTTTGGTATGTCCTTAGCCAGGACACTTTCAGAAAAAGGGGCAGAGGTTCTTGCTGTTGATACCAATAAGAACCTGGTTGAGGAGGCATCTCTCTTTGTAACTGAAGCACTTGTTCTGGATGCCACAGATGAGGCTGAACTTGCAAGCCTTGAGCCAGGCAAACGTGATGCTGTTGTCTGCGCCATTGGTGATGATTCAAAGGAGGCTTCAATTATATGTACAGCACTTCTCCGGCAGATGGGAGCGCCACTTATAGTTGCCCGTGCAAATGATAAAATGCATCAGCGGATTCTGCAACTGGTGGGAGCGCACCAGATCATCAACCCTGAACAGGAGTTTGGAAAACGGTTTGCCAACCGCCTTCTCTACCGCCATGTCATTGCAGACAGATCCCTGGGAGAGGATCTTCTTCTGACAGAAATCTGTGTTCAACCCTCCATGGTTGGTAAAAATCTGGTCGAGCTTGCCCTCCCAAAGCGTTTTGGTGTCATGGTTGTAGCTATCCGCCGCGGTGAGTCAAAACGGATATTGCAACCCTCACCATATGAACCTCTTCAGAAGAATGATAATCTTATTATTGCTTCAAGTGAAGCTGCCATTCCCCTGTTTATAAAGGGCGTTTAATATTAGGAAAGTGAGAAGATAACCCATGCGTATCGCCCAATCTACACATATCGGTGCCTGGCTGATTATCTGCCTGAATCTGCTGATGGCACTTGGTTCCATATGGATTTTCATGCGTATGGCGCCAGCCATAAGGTTAATTATTGATCAGAATGAACACTCCTTACATGCGTGTGAAGAGATGCTTGCCTCACTTGCCATGCACTCTTATGATGCTGATATCAGAACTCTACGGGAAAATTTTGAAAAAGCTCTGATGCGTGCCAGAACAAACATAACTGAGCAGGAGGAGCCAGAGGCAATTGAGCAGATTCAGACTCAGTTTGATGCTGCATTCAAAGGAGATCTTCAGGCCAAGGAGAGAACTGTTACAGCAATCACCTCTCTTGGAAAAATCAACAGAGAAGCCATGGTCAAAGCTGATATGCGTGCCCGTCAGTTCGGGCAGGCTGGTGCATGGGGTGTTGTCTTCATGGCAGCCAGCATATTCTTTGCAGGCATGATCTTTAACAGGAACCTGTCACGCAATGTTGTCAGACCGATTGAAGAGATCTATTCTGTTATTTCAGCACACCTCAATGGTGATACCATGCGACGATGCTCTGGGTCAGATCTTCCATCTGATTTTGTATCGGTATTTCATGGTATAAACGAGATTCTGGATCAATGCCAGTCCGACTTTTCCACAAAAGACAAACTTTTACATTAGAAAGCAGGAACAGAAGTTATAGCATCATGAATTTGAAGAGAATGACCATACCACAGTTGATTATGTGGGTTTCCCTTTTTTTTGTCATTTTTGACAATGTTGCTTTTTTCAGAAATGTGTCACGTACATATGCAATAACATCCGTCCATCTTGCTCAACTTCTCTCTCTATCCATTCTACTGGCAGTCATGGTGGTATTCATGCTAAATATCATCTGCTATGGATATACTGTCAAACCCATTCTCATTACCCTGCTGCTTATCTCCTCTATGGCAGCCTATTTCATGGATACCTACAATGTCTTCATAGGTACCCATATGGTACAGAATATCCTTGAGACCAATGCGGATGAGTCAATGGAACTTTTCAGCTTTAGACTGGTCTGTTATTTTTTTTCCCTTGGGGTAATACCATCATATATTGTCTCAAAAATAGAACTCATACAGAGACCACTGAAAAAAGAGATTGCTGTTAAATTGAAGATCATTGGGATATCCATAGTCTGTATAGTGGTTCTGCTACTTACATTCAGCAGATTCTACGCCTCTTTTTTACGGGAACATCAACCTCTTAGATACTACACAAACCCCACCTATTACCTCTATTCTGCTGCAA
>Ga0066603_10000927_pt1 | contig 20812 bp, 17 predicted proteins | sample Higcelweek8metaG_FD_59482 | JGI IMG/M metagenome (GOLD analysis project Ga0066603, IMG submission 59482) | Freshwater pond sediment microbial communities from the University of Edinburgh, under environmental carbon perturbations - High... | ecosystem: Environmental > Aquatic > Freshwater > Pond...
TCACACTGCCTCTTCTTTACAAACACATCAGGTCTGAGCATCACTGAACTTGCAGCTGTAACCGACCGTCCTGATAAATTCATCGGCACCCACTTTTTCAATCCGGTTCCGGTTATGAAGCTTCTGGAGATCATAAAGGGGCATGAAACATCAAGCAAGACTCTTGAGATTGCAAAAGAGTGGGGGCAGACTCTTGGCAAAGAGGTCATTATTGTTGATGAGGCACCAGCATTTGCAGTGAACAGAATATTGTGCCCCATGATAAACGAGGCATTTCTTGTTCTGGGTGAAGGGGTTGCAAAAGCTGAAGATATTGATAAGGGGATGGTGCTTGGGTGCAACCACCCTATTGGGCCGCTTGCTCTGGCAGACCTTGTGGGTCTTGACACAATGCTGCGTGTTATGGAGGGGCTCCACAAGGAGATGGGTGATAAGTATATGCCTGCCCCTTATCTGAAGAAACTGGTTCGAGCAGGACGATTTGGCAGAAAAACAGGAAAAGGGGTTTACGACTACTCCTGAACCCTGGTTAAAGCGTTGAGAGGGGCCTGGGGCAAATCTCACCCATAGGCTCTCTCTCCATCAATTCTTGCCTGGAGCCATGACGACATAGAAAATATTTTTACACATTGATATTTACAACTTATTGGTCAAGCAGCCACATGCTCTACAAGTGAGTGATCTTGGCCGTGATCTAGAACTGAGTGCTCTTCAACGGCACGCTCTACAATCTGCCAGCTTACCCCACGTCTGCTGTTTGAGTTGCTGATATATGCTTGAGCATCTTCTCTCTCCATGAATATCTTGTCCAGTTTCCCGTTTCCACATGCGCCACACTGCATGGGGTCAAATCTCATCACGACAAAAACGACCATAATATCCTCCTGTGTTTAAATACAAAATTGCATACAGCCTACCACAACATGCAGAAAAAAACAACCTGCTCTCGCTGCTTTAAAGATAAAGGTGTTAATATTATTTATTACATGTAATTTTAACTTTAAATATTACATGTAATTTAGGCTTGACATGTTTAAATTATCAATGTAATGATTCTCTTCAAAGTGGTGTCAAATTTTAACATATAACCAATAATATCCATGCATCTGCTGGCGTTAATGCCATTTGTACCGACCCTAGATATATAAGTGGCCATAGGATCTGCCAGCATAAACCTAACCTGGACAAGGAAGAAGCAAAGATTTTTTTGATTCTCTTGCCAAAATCACACACAAATCAGAGATAACAATCTAAAGAGAGGAAATTATGGCAGCTGTCACAACTGATCCTTATAGTGAGTTGCAACTGTTTGAACTGAGTCATGAGTGGGGACATGGTGCACCATCCATGCCCGGACAGGACGACGTAATAATGTTTCGCGCTGTCAAGTTTGCACAACACGGTGTCATGGCCCACCGTATAAAGACAGTGATGCATACAGGCACCCATATGAATGCGCCGCTCCATTTAATTCAGCGCGCAGCAGATCTGGCAGAAATTCCAGTTGATCGCTTTTTTGGCAACGGAGTTGTTTTAAGTATCCCCAAAAAGAGCTATGAAGTGATAACTGCACAGGATCTGCAATCTGCCACCCCTGAAGTTCAGCAGGGAGATATTGTCGTCATAGTGACAGGGTGGCACCATAAATACTCAGATGCAATCGAGTATTTTGGAGAGTCTCCGGGGCTCTCCAAAGATGCAGCTCAATGGCTTGTTCAAAAAGGGTGCAAGCTGGTCGCTGTGGACACACCTCAGATAGACCATCCACTTGCAACCTCGTTCGGACCTCACAGGGGTGGTCCAACCATGAAACGTCTTGCTGGTGACTATCAGAGCGCAACCGGTCTTGATCCGAAAAAGGAGCATCCTGAATGGAATGTTGCCCATAAAACTCTTCTGGGTGCAGGAATCCCTACAATTGAGCAGGTTGGCGGAGATGTGGATCTTCTGGCAGGCAAAAGAGCGACCTTTGCTGCAACACCCTGGAAATTCAAACATGGAGACGCCTGTCCGATCAGGTTTGTCGGAATGGCAGACCCCTCCGGCAAGTTGAGAATTGACGCAGGTAATTAATTAACCATAGAGCAGAGGAGTTAAAAAATGGCCCTGAAAATATACAACTTAAGTCAACCTTTTCATCATCATATGCCAGAGTGGCCCTCAACCCCCAGTGTCAACGTCATTGTGAATAAATTTCACGCCAAAGATGGGCTCTATCAGGTTCAGTGGGATGGCATAATGCACAGAGGCACCCATATGGATGCCCCTATTCATGTTACTGAAAACACACCATGCATTAACAGCTACCCTCTGTGGAGGCTATGTGGTACAGGTGTTGCTGTCTCAATACCCAAGGGGAAATGGGGCGTTATTACTGCCGAAGATCTTGAGAATGCCACCCCCAAGATCCAGGAGAACGACATCGTAATGATCAACACCGGGTTTCATCACAAATGGGGCGACAGCGATGAGTATTTTGCCTATGGTTGCGGCATTGGCAAAGAGGGGGCCCAGTGGCTGGTTGACAGAAAGGTGAAGCTGGTAGGATATGGGTGTCAGGCCAACGACCATCCTATTGCAACAAAACTTGTTGACCACGGCCTTGGCCCATCGCAACCACATCTTATTGAAGAGTACAAAAAAGAGACTGGCCGCGACCCAAAAGAGGATTTTCCCGAGTGGGAGCCTGCCCACAAAACGCTTATGGTCAAGGGGGGAATTCCTGGCATTGAAAACATAGGTGGTGATCTTGATGAGGTGACAGGTAAACGGTGCTTTTTCATGGCCTTTCCATGGCGCTGGACCGGTGGAGATGGTTGTGTTGTCCGCGTTATGGCTGTCATTGACCCTGACCAGACATTCCGTTTTGAGACAGGGAAATAACCTTGATCTAGAGCCTGATTTTTTTCAGATATGATTTCTCTTAAGAGCCTGAATTATCTTAAAAACAGGCTCTGTTTTTTTGTGCCATCCCTGTGACACAGTAGTTGCCCTACAGATGCAGCAGCAGGTGCAGCAATTATCATCAGCGGAGTAATACCACCTTCTATCCATTGGCCTGAGATTCTATATGAGATCAGAACCTGGTATGATAGCAGAACAGACCAGCTGAGGGTAATGCCTGCGCTATTGAGATAAAATGGTAAAAACGCAACAAGATAGAGAGAGTACCATGGGTAGAGGGTGGGAGTGAGAATAAGCCATGCAAGGGTTACAAGAAAAAGCGATCTCATTACTGCCTGTAAAGTGTGATCCTTAAGTAGTCTGAACACTATTTTGCATGCAAGATAGAGAAAGCCAACAGCAATTATAATGCGTGCAGCTGCTCCAGATTGGGCAACATGACCATCTATCCCACCTCTTACCATTCTGAACAGGAACCCTGAAAACTCCCAGTTCTGAAGATAGTGGCTGAGTGTATTCAAACTGTTGACAATATCAGGCCAGAAGAGGGTGACCAGTACCCCAGTAACTGCTGTCAGGCCTCCTGTTGCAGCTATTCTGTTCCTTCCGCATCTGAGCAGAAAGAGCAGACCGGGGAAAAATATCAGAGGCATCCATTTGGTCAGAACCGATAATCCCATGAATATTCCGGATAGCAGCCCGGCAAGAGTCAGAACACTCAACCAGTATCCTCTTCTGATCTCAGGGATAAGTGCCACATATATGGCCATCAGCAGAAAAAAAATTGCTGCACTGTCAATATGTCCTGAAGAGCCTATCTCAAGTACAGGCAAGGGGTGCCAGGCATAGATGGTTGCCCGGCACAGTGGCACTCTCATCTTTTTAAGAATTTCGATAATCAGGACACATGATGCCATATCCATCACAATCAGTAGAAGTTTCATCCCTGTCAGCAAAAACTTGAGATCCATCGCCCCTGACTCAATCTCAGCAAGAGCAGAAGTTATCTCCATCAGCCCGGATGCCATTCCAGCCAGAATGGATAAGAGTTCTCCTGCAAGAGTGCCTGCTGCAAACACTATCTGTGCTGCCGGAGGATAGATGGTTGGAAGGTCAGGATGGTTAACCAGAGGAATCAGAGCAGAGATTGCAGGAGTCAGACCTTTTAAATCAAGAGGGGCGTGGCTATAGGGGTTCTCTCCACTGATCAGCATGATGCCATCAAGGCAATATCGATAGAGATCATCTGATAGTTCAGGGGGGGAGAAGAGAAAGATGAGACGTAGCAGAAGGGCAAAAGTGAGAATAAACCGGGCTGACCATGGTTGACCTGAAGAGTCAGAGATGGATGAAGAGAAAGCCTTGCAACTTCTCTTTGAACACTCTGTAATATCTCTGGGGCAGACTCTCTGTCCAATTATAACATCCGGGAGCGTGTGCCCCCCGGGTTGATGCTCTGTAATATCTCTGGAACAGACTCTCTGTCCAATGGTAATCAGTATTACAATAAGAGCAGAGAGGCCCGTCAACTCAGGAATGGCAAGTGAGAGGTCGGGTTGTATGGCAAGCAGCAGAAAGCAGATCAGGATGGCTGCGGGGATCTGGATTATCTTGTAAAGCTCCCTATTTTCACTTAAGATTATTGACCTTGATCATATTTCAGACAGAGTTGGAAAACTTCCCTCTCTGTCTGAACCATGAGATTATAAAAGGCAGAGTATCACTCAGGCTTGAAGGTGAGGGCAAATGTCCAGGTTTCGCCTTTGGCAGTAGACTCTCCCCACACTTCAGGAGCATAACCAAGCTCAAGCCCCAATGTGCTGGAGATTCTGTAACCTGCTGTCAGGTCAAGCTTTGTAAGGTCATACTCAAGTGTACTGGCCGGATTTCCATAACCGTCAACTGAGTCATGGCTGTTACCAGCGCTGATGATGCAGTCAAGCTTTGCCCGCGTGTAGAACTTTGAGCCGATATCTGTCCCGAATTCAAGCAGATACCGGAACTCATCAGCAGGCTCCTCAGCCCGCCATCTGTAGCCAGCTTCGATATTTACGTATCCAGGCAGAGGTGGCCAAAGAGAGTGGCCATAAAGTACTTTGAACTCATAGTCATACTGGCCGTTGCCAAGTGGCAGAGCGTCATCTTTGTCATAGAGTTCAGGAGACTTGATCAGCCCCTGAACAGAGAATACATTTGAATTGTCAGAATATAGCTGGTAACGCATCCCCAGATCAAAATCTCCAAGCCCATCAGTATCATAGATGAAACTGTCATCTTCCCCGCGCAGATCTTTATAGTATATTGATGCAATTGCGGTAAGCTCATCAAATATACCGTATTCGACATAGTAATTGAGGTTGAAATCGCGGAAATCACCGTTTGACGCCATGCCCTGGCTATCTCCATCATCGTCAAACTCCTGATCAGCATAGTAGTAGTTTATTGCAGCACGATGGTAACTATTTCCCTTCTCCTGCGTCCATGCTCCGGCAAACAGATCAGAACTGTTGAAAATAACCATGCAGAGAGCTGTTATCACAGCCAGCAGAAGATAAGTTGTAATACTATTTTTCATAAGCAGAACCACCTTTTTATTTAGAGTATTTTTTATTGTCAGAGTATCTTTTTATCATAACAGGAATCAATGAGACAAGAGCAATAAGAGCAATTCCTATAATGAGACCAGTTGAGACATTGCCTTTGAGCAGATCAGGCAGAGAGCTTGAAAATACAATAAAAGCGATGCAGGCTGGAAGCATGCAGATAGCTGATGTGAGAGCATATGGAATAAACCTGACTGGTGTAAGGCCAAAAGCGTAGTTGAGCAGATTAAACGGGAATAGTGGTACAAGCCTGGTAAATGCAACGATCTTCCACCCGTTTTCTTCAACACTGCTGTTAAGTTGCTGCCACCTCGGGCTGGTAAGTTTTCTCTCTACCCACTGACGAGCCACATACCTGGAGATGAGAAACGCAACAGATGCGCCGGAAGTTGCACCGATTATGCTGTAAACCACCCCCCAGAACGGACCGAAGATAATACCTCCTGCAATGGTAATGGGCAGACCTGGCAGAAACAGAACCGGAGCTATGGTGTAGAGCAGAATGAATCCTACTGGTGCAACCACTCCCAAAGAGGCAACTGTATGACGTAAAGAGTCCTGGTTGAACAGCTCTGTTATCCCTGAGAAGTGGATACCTGCAACAGCAGCTGCCACCATGATAAGGATGAGGAGTTTTTTTAGATTTTTTCCCCCCCTGGTCTTGCCTGACCCGCCTGATACCGGGGTAAAATCACGCTCCCGGGTTGTGGGTGCAGGGTTCTCTCTCTTCAGATGGCGTTTTAAGCGGATTCTGTTGAAGTATGTAAAAGGTGCTCTTGCAACCTTACGGGTTCCGGCCGCCACAGATTCAGGATAGAAGAGCGCGTCAATTATGTGAAATGTTGGGACTCTCCTGTTCAGAAATCCTGCACACCCTGCACAATAGGTGAGAAGAGGACGATTCTCAGCCTCTTTAGCCCGTACATCTCCCCATGCTGATGAGAGTCGAGGAGCAATGAATCCAACAGATCCACCTTCACCGCAGCATACAGTTTTTCTCTTGCTGTGGGCCATCTCTCTGATCTCAAAACCTGCTGATTGAGCAAGTGTTCTTACAGCACGCTGAATGGCAGGTTCATCTCTCAATACGCATGGGTCGTGGATGGATAGAGCTGCTCTCTTTGAGAGAGGATCACTGCTCTTATTTTCTGAGGTGCTTCTATATTTCTGTGCAGTGGCTGGCACCCCATGTCCCAGCAGAAATTCATAAGCAGATTTCACCTCAAGAGGAGTTCCATAGTTTCTGAACACCTTGTAGCAGTTAGGACAGGCCACAATGATGGTTCTGACTCCGTGCTCCACCAACCATGAGCGCATCTCGTTAAACATCTCATTAAAAAAAGAGGTTCGCCCAAGATCATGAGATGGTTTGCAGCAGCAGTCAAGTACAATACCGATATCTGGATCTATGGTTTTAATGTGCTCATAAAGAGCAAGTGTGGTATCTGGGCGGGTGCCGGAAAATGTGCACCCTGGAAAGAGGATAGTATGACAACCACCCGGCAGGCTGTACCAGGAGTATTTTCTTGAGACGCCACGTGCTTCATATGCTATGATCCCTCTGTGTGCTGCAAGCGGGGCAACACCCCTTTCAACCGCCTCCCTGCGCATCTCAAGAAACATGGCGCCAGGGGAGAGGTTAACCGGACAGACTGCGCTGCACAAGTTGCACAGATGGCACTCAAAAGGTAGAGTCAGCCATATGAGATCTGAAGGGTCATACTCCATGGCTATTTTTTTTGGCTTTCCATATTTTTTTAAGAATGCACACTGCTCCTGACACTTAGGGCACTCAATGCACTGATCCATGGTGATTGATATCTGTTTGAGTAACTCTGGGTTCATTTTTTCCTGTTTCTCTTATGATCAAAGAGTTCAGTCTACCTTCTGATCAAAGAGGTCTGTTTATCATTATATTATCCATAGCATGAGATCTCTCAGCCACAGTATGAGATAGATCAGAAAAATAGAGTATGCTAACCACCTGTGTCAAAGTGATAATCTCTATTATTTCCATCTCTGGATGGTTATGAAATCTATAGGGATGAGCCTGCTGCACACCACAATAAAATCACTGCAAACCACAAGAAAAAACCCTAAAGGGAAGAGAGATAAGAACGGGATAGCAGGCCATGTCTCCCTCTGCCATGTAAAGATGACAGGCACAAGAGAGTATAGCAGCAGTGGAATATTGAGCAGAAGGTCTTTTACTCCATGGTGAGTTGAGAGGTGGCCTCTTTCTGATGATTCTGACTGCTTTGCAGTTGATCCTGGTGTTGCATTAACAGGAAGGTTGTCTGAAAAACCCAATTTGGGTGTTCTTTTGAAAACGCCACCCTTCTGGAACAGACCTCTGATCACAGATAGGGCAAAGCTTGGTGCAAGACCGATACTGATGACAGGAAGAAGTGGTAAAACCACCAGAGTAGACAGTTGACCTGTAAGGATAGTGTAAACAAGATAGTAGGTCAGAATTGCACCTGCTGATATGCAGAAGAGCGGAATATCTATCCATAGAACCTGATACATGCCAATACCGATACGGTAAAGTATGACAGGGTATAGAGTCATGGTGACAATAAAACCGAGCAGCCAGCAAAAATTGGCCATAAGATGGGCAATCGCCTCAACTTTAATGGAGAGAGGCAGTGAAGATGCCATCATACGGGGAAGAATTTTCCTTGCAGTCTGAATTGATCCTCTGCTCCAGCGCTCCTGCTGAGAGCGGAAATCTGCCAGCGTCACAGGTAGCTCTGATGGGACAACAACATCATTGAGGTAGATAAATTTCCAACCTGCCAACTGTGCCCTGTAGCTCAGATCAAGGTCTTCAGTAACTGTATCATCATGCCAGCCTCCAGCAGATTCAATCGCCTCTTTTCGCCATATTCCAGCTGTTCCGTTGAAGTTGAAAAAAAGATTACGGGAAGAGCGTATTTTGTGTTCAATCCCGAAATGGGGAGAGAGCATCAGAGTCTGAAGCCTTGTCAACCAGGAGTAGCCGGAATTTAAAAAGCCCCAGCGTGTCTGTACCATTCCAATGGCTTTTGATTTACTGTTAACTCTTTCATTCCCAGGCTCTTTATCCCCGGAGATCTTATCCTCAACAGCTCTATTTGCAGCGACCTTCTCCTCAATGGTTTCAGAGTAGAAATGAGGTACGGTTTTTTCAAGAAAATCGGGTGCCGGGATAAAATCTGCATCAAAAACAGCGATCAATTCACCTTTAGAGTGGTTGAGCCCATTTTGAAGAGCACCTGCTTTGTATCCTGCTCTTATCTGCCTGCAAATTCCATATATCTTGATCCCCCTCTCTGACCAGTATTTAACCCTCTCTCTTACAATCTTGGCTGTCTCATCAGATGAGTCATCAAGTATCTGAATCTCAAGTCTATCTTCAGGCCAGTGAAAGGCTGCCACAGCATCAATGATACGGGCTGCCACAAGAGGTTCATTATAGAGAGGTACCTGAACAGTAACCAGAGGAAAATTCTCCATACCAGCTGGCAAACCATTATCCACCCCTTTACCATTGAGTGAGGTAATGGACTCTCTTTCTCTTCTGTGCTCTCTTAACCAGCAGATGAGAAGCCAGACTCTATGAAGTCCGTAAAGTGCAAGTCCGGCGATGCTCATGAAGTGGATGGTTGTCAATATGTGGAGGAGTTCTGTTTTCATGGAGAGGCTAATTAACACAGCACTCTTCAGAAATCAATGGTCACCATGCAGTATAGAAAATGGCAATCAACAGAGAGAAAAAGATAACTAATATCAATTGGACAAAAAGATGTGATGTGGATAGAGAATAAAAATTTTTTATGCAGTATGCATTAAGATCGCCATTGTGGATCTTTACATTATTAAACACACCCCCTTTTATGGAGCATAACCCCATGAGAAGCCTTCTGTTTTCAGCTGTTCTGATTGCCTTTATTATCAGCAGTGCATCTTTTTGCCAAGGGGCTGATTTGAAACTGATAGATGCAGCTCAACTTAGAGGCAGCCTCTCAAAGTGGGTGGTTCTTGATGCAAGGCCTGTAAAAGAGTGGGAAAAAGCGCATATCCCAGGAGCACTCTCATTAAGCTGGGAGAGCTATACCAGAACAGATGAAGAGCAGATCCCTTACAGAATTCTTCCTCCTGAAGAGATGGCAGAAGCTCTTGGAAAACTTGGCATCTCTTCTGAAAGTGCGGTTGTGATATATGGAGATGCAGATGAGAGCTGGGGAGGGGAGGGGTGGGGATGCTGGATGTTTGCCTGGATGGGGCACCAGGGAGATGTGAGAGTTCTAAGTGGTGGAGTTCAGGCATGGGAGAGCAACCGTTACTCTCTTACCTCTGATGACAACAGAAGTATCAAGCCTGTAGAGTACAGAGCAGCTCCACTCTCCTCCATGAACATCTCTGCCCGTGAGATCCATGATAACCCAGCCAAGTATCAACTTGTTGACACCCGCTCCACCCTTGAGTGGTTCAAGGGCCATCTTCCAGATGCTATCCATATACCGTGGGAAAAATTTTTCAAAGGCAAGCAGAGAACTCCGCTTGACTCCTCAGAACTTAAGGCGCTGCTGAGTAAAAGTGGCGTGAATATAGAAAACCATAAAAATCTCATGACTATTGAGGCTGATAAAGATATAGGCAAAAACGGTAAAGATATAGGCAGAAATAGCGTGAGTGTGGGAAAAAAAGTGGTCTATTACTGCACTGGAGGAATCCGATCAGGATATGCATGGATGGTGCATAGCCTTGCAGCTCTTCCAGAAGCGATGAACTTTGAAGGCGGGACTGCGGAGTGGGACAGAGTTATTAAAAGATAGGAGTGGTTAAAACGACAACAGTATTTCTGAGGAGAAAAATTCTATGTTAAAAAAGTTATCTCTCTGTACAGTTTCAATCTTTGTTACGCTCATGCTTCTACTGATTGCTGGGTGTAATGATTCTGATGTTACGGAAAAAGATAGTTCTGAACCTTTAGCCCCGGTTGTGGTCAAAGGCTATCCCAACGGTCAGCTGCTTGCAACCTCAGCAGACCTTGTTGAAAATGGGGTGGTTATCCTGGATGCAAGATCTGAAAGTGCCTACAGTGAAGGCCATATCCCGGGTGCTCTGAACATGAGGTGGAAAGAGTTTGTGGATGAGAAGAATAATCTGCTCTCTGTAAACCAGCTTCAAGAGCTTCTTGGAGAGAGGGGGCTTACGAGGAGTTCTGAGATTATTATATACGATGATACCACTGCATCCTGGGGGGCATCTGGAAGACTCTTCTGGATGTTTGAAACTCTTGGCTGTAACAGGGTCAAGATCCTGGATGGAGGTTGGGACAGGTGGATAGCTGACAAAAACAGCCCTGAAACCAAGAGTAACACTCTGACACCTGCAACTTTCAAGGCTGTTGAAAAAACAGGTATCACTTCAGACAGAGAGTACATCGCATCCCGTATGAAAGATAGTGACTTTGCCATTATAGATACCAGAACAGATGAGGAGTTCAACGGGTGGCAGCTCTACTCAGAGGCAAGAGGGGGCCATATCCCGGGTGCTGTTCAACTTCCATATGCGTGGTATTTTAAGGATGATAAAACCATCCTTGAGCATGATGATATGAAGGCTCTGTTTGACTCCAGAGGCGTAACTGAAGATAAAGAGGTGACAGCCTATTGCACTGTCGGCATCAGAAGTGCCTATGCCTATTTTCTCTGCCGTCTTATGGGGTATGAGAGAGTCAGCAACTACGATGGCTCCATATCAGACTGGGCAGCTTCTGATGAGAGTTCCTATCCCATGGAGAAGCTTGCCAACTATCAGAAGATTGTCTATCCCAAATGGGTAGCTCAGTTGATTGAATACCATAAAGCTGAAAGTACAACCTCAGCCCCTTCTGATTATCCTTATGATCGTGACCATAAATATCTTATCTTTGAAACCCAGTGGGGAACTTTGGATGATGCCACTGCTTACAGGGCAGGCCACGTCCCTGGAGCTGTTCACTCAAATTCAGATATCTATGAAAATGACTACCCCCGATGGTTTCTGCTTCCTGATGATGATCTACATAAAGCTATGGGCAACATGGGAATTACAGAGGATGCAACTGTGATTGTTTACAGTGACAGCAACATCTTTGCTGCAAGGCTCTGGTGGATTCTCATGTATGCAGGGGTAAAGGATGTCAGGTTCCTTAACGGCGGTTATCAGCAGTGGCTTGCAGATGGTTATACAGGCGAGGAGACTATTAATGAACCAGTAGCTTCAACGTTTACAGGCAGCGTCAATCCCGATTACATTATAACAGTTGATGATCTCTTTAACCGCTACACAGATACTGAAAATCTGTTTCTTGCAGATGTCAGAAGTTATAAAGAGTACACAGGAGAGATAAGCGGCTACAGCTATGTTGCCCAGAAGGGGCGAATCCCCAACTCTGTATGGTGCCATGATGCGGATGATTCGTCTGGAATTTATGTTGACTCAGATGGTACCACCAGAAACTATACCGAGATCATGACTCTCTGGAATGGTTTTGGAATCAGATCAACAGCAGAGACAGACAGATTTGATAAAGAGGTGATTTTTTACTGCGGCAGTGGCTACAGATCTGCCCTCACCTTTATGTATGCACATCTTATGGGGTATGAAAACGTAAGAAATTTCTCAGATGGCTGGGAAGGGTGGAGCACGGAATATATTCAAGATGATGGCTGCACTGATAGCATAACCCCAGGCTGGTGCCAGAACCCGTCAGGCAGACCAGTTGAGACCGGTGAGAATTAATTTTAACAGCAAACGGGGCGGAGGACTACCCGCCCCGACAGGCAGACGATTTATCCCTGAACAGTGCCACACCATTTCTGTTGTTATTCCAGCGCTTAACGAAGAGAGGAGAATTGGCGCATGTGTCTCAGGAGCTCTTCACTCCTCCCATGTCTGTGAGGTGATTGTTGTAGATGGGGGGTCAAATGACAGAACAGCATCTATCGCCAGTAAAGCCGGGGCAGCAGTTCTGGTTCATGAGCTGCCTTACAGTTGTGGAGGGGGAAGAGGAGGGCAGATCAGAGCAGGAGTTGCACGGGCAGCCGGAGATGTGGTGGCAGTTCTACATGCTGATACCACAATTGAACCGAAACTTTTTCGCAGGATGGTACAGGTGTTGAATTCACGTCCATCAGCTATTGGAGGTGCTGTGGGGTGCAGATTCAAACCTCTTTCAGATATGGAGTGGGTAAGTACAGGAGAAAAAGTGGCAGGGGGCAGTGCAGCTAGAGAAGGGACAGATTCAGGTAAACTCCGGGATCTCTGCCTTCAATTCAAACTGGGAATCATTGAATTTCTCAACGATTTCAGGGCGGTTTTTTTCAAGATAAGTTTTGGGGATCAGGTTCAGTTTTTCAGGCGCAAACCTGTTGTAAAGTATGACCTTTTTCCAGATATGCCTCTGATGGAGGATGTGGAGTTCTCCATCAGACTTAACTCCATTGGCCAGCAGGTCTTTTTGTGTGGCAGAGCAATGGTCTCTGCAAGACGATGGGAGAGGTTGGGATCAAAAAACAGTGCCATGATTCTATGGCTCTTTACAAGTTATCTCGTCAGAAGATCGTGTAAAATATTTTCTATGACAAAGCGGTTGAATGGCGCACCAGATACAGCTCCTTTTTATAAGAAGTATTACCATCAAAATGGTTGTGTATAAACATGATTTAACGGACACAACGAAGATTCACAAACGTAGGGCACCCCCTGTGGGTGCCCTTGCAAGGGCAGGCAGGGGTAAAGTTCCCTACAGTTTCTTAAAGTTGTAACTGGCTTGCAAACTCAGTAGCCTTGAGAAGAATTGAATCCAGATCCAGAGTGGTGATCTTTCTATCTCTTACCACTATCTCTCCATCAATGATAACATCTCTGACATCAGCACCAGTAGCAGAATAGACAAGATGGGAGAGAGGATTATACATGGGAACAAGATGAGGTTTATGGGTATCCAGTATAATAATGTCTGCTTTTTTCCCGATCTCTAACGATCCTGTGATATTACCAAGTCCTACTGCATATGCACCCCCTATGGTCGCCATTCTGACCACTGACAATACATCCAGAACACCCACATCGTAACGGTGGATCTTATGCAGCTTTGCTGCTGAATCCATCTCTGTAAAGAGATCAAGGTTGTTGTTGCTGGCACTGCCATCGGTACCAAGACCTGTGGGTATTCCGGCACGTATGAAATCCAGAACAGGTGCAATGCCTGATGCAAGTTTCATGTTGCTTTCAGGGTTGTGGGATATTGAAGCTCCCCGTTGCCTGATGATCTCAATATCTGGATCTGTTACCCATACTGCATGGACAAGAAGGGTGCTGCTGTCCAGAATACCGAGACTGTCAAGGTACTCAACTGCCGTCTTCTGATATAACTGTCTCATCTGCTCATGTTCTGATTTTGTCTCAGCAACATGGATCTGAAACAGCACTCCTGTATCTCGGGCTGCCTGTTTTGCATTTACAATAGTCTCTCTGGAGCAGGTATAGGGGGAGTGGCAGAATATTGAAGAGGTGATTCTTGGGTATCTATGTTTGAATCTGCGGGCATAATCTGCTGCATGTTCAACATTGAGTGATGGGTCAGCAACTCCAGGGGCCGGAAAATCAATGATACCCTGTCCAAGAACTGCTCTTATTCCAGCCTGGTGAACTGCGGCTGCCACTGCCTCTTCATGAAAATAGCCGTCACAGCATGTGGTTGTACCGGAAAGGAGCATCTCAGCACAGGAGAGCAGAGTACCGCACCTTACAGTTTCAGGATCTATATACCTGGCTTCAAGCTTGAACATGTAGTCATTGAGCCATGTAGTAAGTTGCATATCATCTGCAAACCCACGAAAAAGTGACATTGGAAGATGGGTATGGGTGTTGACAAGTCCCGGCATCACAATTCCGTGCTGTGCATCAATAACAGATGCTGCAGTGGCGTCTGCCATTTCATCAGCAGTTCCAACTCTGATGATCTTATCTGATCTGATCAGGAGAGCACCGTTATCAATAATACGATTTTGGGGATCAACAGTGATAATCCTGCCGTTTATGATCATAATATCTCCATCACAACAGTTTACCTCGCTGTTTTTCTCTAAAGTTTTCATGATTATATCAACTGCCCCCTTTTATGTTATGGTGCACCCACAGGGGGGTGCACCTATGTTTCAGTTTCTGTTGTGCCTGTCAGGGCATGGCCATTATAAGAGACTCAGCGTTTTTTCATACACCTTCTCAACTCTTGCAAACACCCTTTCCCATGTGTAGTCACCCGTAAGCCTCTGCACAGTATCAAGATCTGTAACAGGGTCTTCAATCAGCTGTTCAATTGATGTGGCAATACCCTTTGCAAGAGTGGACTCAAGATATTTCATGTCTTTTTCGTATGGTCTGTCAACAGTTTCAAGATCAGGAAGTTCAACCAGAGTCACCATGCTGCTATTACACTCTCCCAACACCTCCCTGGTTCCAGGAAGGGATGTTGTGATCACTTTGCACCCGGAGGCAAGCGCCTCCATAAGAACTAACGGAAGACCCTCAAAAAATGATGGAAGTACAAACAGATGCACCTGTCTCATCAGATCCGCAAGATCACTATGGCTCAGGGGGCCATGAATCGTCACCTTATCACCAAGCGCTTCTGCAAGCTCAAGAGATTTGAGTTCCTCACCACCGCTTCCGCTGCCGACAATATGCAGATGCCATGGGTAACTATCTATCCTTTTAAGAGAGCTGAGCAGCCAGGGGAGACCTTTGGAGTAGCTCAATTTGCCAGCATAGAGAATCTCAACATGCGGAGGGGGCAGTTTCTCTGAAAAGTGAAATAGAGTCTCATCATATCCGCCACCGACCACATCAATCTGTTCAGATGGGATGTTGTGGATACGGATGATCTCCTCTTTCTGGTAACTGCTCAGAGCCATTACTCTGTCGATTTTTCTGAAGCTTCTGCCAGCTCTTCTGCCCAAAGTGCGACAGAGGGAGAACTGCCTCAGGCAGGTGCCATGACATGTAGTGACCATTGGAATGTGCGGCAGAAGATCACGGGTCAAGGCAGAGACCAGCCAGAGATGATGAGTGTGGATAATATCCGGCCTGAACTCTTCAGCCGCCTTCTGGATAACCCTCTTGAATGCCCTCTCATAGCTGTTGATCTGAGATGTTGTCAAGGTTGAAAAGATGGTGCTTTCATATGGCATCACATCGCTCATACCAGGAAGCGGATACTCCAGATCCATGCCATTGAACCTGACAGCCATGCTCTTTTCGCAGGGGATAATTCTGGCATCCAGAGAAAAATCGTCCTGTACCCCGGCAACAAGGAAGTTGTCATACCCTTTTCCAGAAGCACACTTCAAAATTGCCTGAAGATACTTCCCGCTGCCGGTAAAATCAGGGGTCTGACTGATGATATGGAGAATCTTCATCTCTCTCTTTTATAGATCATAATGTTGCTGATTACATAATATTTTAATCATCGTACCTGACACTTTTTTGTGACTGTGCCTGTATCGCAGTAATTGCAACAGTATTGACTATATCCGTAACCGTACAGCCCCGGCTCAAATCATTTACAGGATACCTGAGTCCTTGCAGTACAGGCCCCACTGCAACAGCCCCTGATGAACGCTGAACCGCCTTATAGGTGTTATTCCCGGTGTTGAGGTCTGGAAATATAAATACTGTTGCAACACCTGCAACCTCACTTTCGGGGAGTTTGGTCTTTGCCACAGATGCATCCACAGCAGCATCATACTGGATTGGCCCCTCAATTTTAAGTCCTGGGAAATCTCTCTCTGCCTTCTTACGTGCAAACTCTGCCGCCTGGCGTACCTTATCCACATCTTTACCGGTTCCAGAGGCTCCAGTTGAGTAAGAGAGCATTGCCACTACTGGCTCAATACCAAATATCTGAGCTGTCTGTGCTGAGCTGATGGCTATTTCAGCAAGCTCTTCAGCATTCGGATCAGGGTTGATCGCACAATCCCCATAGACAAGCACCCGATCTTCAAGACACATGAACATCACGCTTGAGACAATAGAGCAGGTGGGCTTTGTACTTAAAATCTGAAGGGCTGGCCTGATTGTGGCTGCGGTGCTATGGACAGAGCCTGATACCATGCCATCAGCATGGCCTGCAAAAACCATCATTGTGGCATACTCATTGACCCCCTTCATCATATCATAGGCATATTCAGGGGTTATTCCCTTATGTTCTCTCAAAGCGTAGTAGCTCTGGATATACTCTTCAAAAAATACCGACTCAGGGGGATCAATGATATTGATGGAATCCATACGAAGCCCCAGGTTTTTTATTTTTTTATAAATTCTATCCCTGTTTCCAAGCAGAGTGATCTCCACCACCTCCCTGCGAAGCAGAATTTCAGAAGCCCTCAAGATCCGCTCCTCTTCACCCTCTGGAAGAACGATGTGCTGACGGCTCTCTCTTGCCCTTTGTATCAGTTCAAGCTCGAACATCTTGGGTGTTTTGATGGTTGTCTGGGTTGTTATCACCCTCTGTGCAAGTTTTTTGGTATTGACATGTTTTTCAAAGGTGGCAAGGATTCTTGTAATTTTTCGTTTATCAAATGGTGATATGCCTGCCTGGAAGTTGTTGACTTTAGTGGCTGCCTGGAATGTGTTATCCTGTACACTGACTACTGGTGGAATATCTGGAAATCCATTGATCAGTTCTGCAACAGAGTCAGAGGGGATAAGACCACCGGTGAGCAGCAGCCCTGCAATATTCTTCTTTGAGGTTGATGATACAGATGCAAGACATGCCACAATAACATCTGCTCTGTCTCCTGGGGTTATGATCAGATCTCCATGCTCTATTCTTGGCAGCAGGTTTCTCAACTGCATGGCAGCCACATTAAAGCTGTGCACATGACGGTTGAGATGATTTTTCCCCCATAACACTGTGCCATCAAGCTCTTTGACAATCTCAATAATCGTTGGCCGACGCAAAGAGGAGTCTTCAGGAATTGCATAGAGCAGAAGATCTTCTGAAACATAGGTCTCTGAAAGACGTTTTATAGCCTCTTTGCTGCTTACAGGGTCAGTTCTGGTTATGATAATTCCGGTGCATATACCCTTTCTCCGGTTCAAAGAGTCCAGGGCAGTCTGAACAGACTGAACTGTCTCATCAACGCTTTTGCGCTGACCGCTTGCAATGAGCAGCACCGAGCTTGAGAGATGTTTGCTGATCTCTGCATTGATATCAAATGAGAATGTTGCCGAGGCACTTATGGAATCAGTACCTTCACACACAATAAAATCGCATTTTTCCTTAAGCTGATTGTACTTGTTGATTATACCTTCAATCACCTCCTCCTCTCTTCCATGGGAGGCAAGCTCGGTTGCCTCTTCAGTTGTAAAACCGTACATCTGATTGACAGGAATTTTAAGGTCAAAATAGGATGCAATAAGAGCAATATCCTTGTCAACACCATCTCCATCCCGAACAATCGGGCGGAAGAATCCAACTCTGTTTATCTTTCTTAAAAGAAGCTCTATCACCCCAAGGGTAATGACTGTTTTTCCGCTTCTTGGGCCTGTTGCCGCGATATATATATTGTTTGCCATGATAATTTAAGGGGCTGAATCAATCAGCCATCTATTCTCCTGATTTTACCGTTTTTATAAAAAATGGGGAAGTTCTCCCCCATGCTCCTTAAGGTAATGTTTTATATTGTTCCTGCCAGCTGGAAAATTGGCATATAGAGTGCCAGCACAATAAAACCAATTATGAACCCCATCAATACCATTAAAAGCGGTTCAATCATGGATGTCATGGATGTAAGGCCGTTCTCAACATCATTTTCATACAACTGAGCTAACTCCATAAGAATCTCTTCCAGGCTGCTGCTCTGCTCACCTGCCTGGATCATGCTTATAGCAAGCTCTGGAAAGACTCCTGATTTTTTAAGGCCATTTGAGAAACTCTCTCCTGTTTCAACTTCAGCCACAACAGTCAGTATAGAAGCTCGTATATGCTTGTTAGCGACCAATCCGGCAGAGGTTGTGATGGCACTGTTGAGGGTAAAACCGCTGGAGAGAAGAGAGGATAGGGTTGAGGTAAATCTTGATACAGCATAGGCTTTTGTAAGGGTGCCAACATAAGGCAGGTACAGAACAAGTTTGTGGATCATATTTTTACCATAGTCACTGTTCATTGCCTGTAAAAACAGTATCCAGCAGGTTAAAAAAGTCAGAATAATCGAGAGAAATTGATTTTTAAGGAACTCAGAGGTATCTAACAGCAGTGCAGTAATAAAAGGTAGTTCGGTTCCTGAGCTGCTAAAAGAAGAGGTGATGGCTGGTACCACAAATATCATAAGAAACGCCACTACAAAAAGAGATGCAATAGTCAAAATAGCTGGATAGATGGATGCTGCCTTGATTTTCTGCTTAATATGTTGCGCCCGTTTCATATACTCAATATATTTTGTAATTGTCTGTGGGACTGTTCCGTTGCTTTCACCAGACTTTAAGGCAGCCGTGTACATGGGTGAGAAGATATGCTCATGTTTTGCAAAGGCAGATGAGAGGGATTCTCCATTGGAGATATCTGTCCTGACCTCATTTAAAAGTGATTGAAAGCGGGTATCTCCTTTTTTTTGAATAAGCAGATCAAGCGCTGTCACAATGGGCATGCCGGACTTCAAAAGAACTGCAAACTCATGATTAAAGGAGATAAACTCCGCTGTTTTGAGCGTTTTGAGAGTAGAGAATGAAAAAAAAGATGAATCTCCCGCACTTCTTCTGGCCTCAATAAGAAAATCTCCTTCCTGTGAAATCCTTGCCTTTAGCTCTGCAACAGAGTCCGCAGCAACTGTTTTGCTAAGGGCATACCCCTCTGAAGTTGTAATTGTGCATTTATAAACTGGCATGAAGCCTCACTCTTTTTTCCCTTTAATCCTGAAAAGCCCGGGGCAGTGGCCGACTTTAAAACTACCCCTTATAAACACAAAAAGCAGAACGCGTCAATCGTTCTGCTTTTCTTTACAATCACTCGGAATTGTATGCTCAATGACTTCTACTGTATCTTCGAACTCTATTGTATTTTTTTTCTATTTCTTGATAGCCCAACAACCCCTATTAGACCTGACCCGAAGAGAAAAACAGATGCTGGGATCGGGACTGCTGATTTAGAATTGGTTGCCCAAAAAGTAATATGAGATACATCTTTTAATTCATCATGACCATTCGTTATTGTTTCATTAGCCCAATATACTGTGGTTGCGCCACCATCAATTTCATATAATACAAAATCATTTCCGGCTTTAACAGTATAGTAATATACTAATCCAGATAAAGTGGAGCTGCCGGAATTAATATTTTTATCTTCATAAACTTCTTTTACCAACAAGGTAAGATCAACGCCTGTGAGCATCCCTTCAACGGTTTTTTCCCAGTCATTTGAATTGTAATAAGTCCCAATAATTGTTCCGGTATTTAGAGTTACTACAGCCAAAGCTGATCCAGAACCCGCTAACAAAATAAACAAAACCATCAGAAGCAATGATATCTTTTTCATAGAACCTCCCCTCAAAGATTCCTGAGCTTTTCTCTGACAAATCACTTCATGTAAATAGTTAGTTGCTTAGACCTACCCGCTAAAAACAGACCAAATATTCCAGAACTGAACAAAAGCAGTGCACCTGGGATGGGAACAGTTGAAGCAGTTGACCCCCTAGTTGCCATCTTAAAAGAACTCGTCTGACCGTAAATATCTATAGTGTATGAACCATTTGCGAACTCTTTTTCCCAGCTGCCTGTGTCTGAAGACCAGGTTTGATCTGTTGCGTTAAAAAACCAGATAGCAATAGATTTATTGGTATTTATGGTGAGATTAACCCCTTCTCCATTGCTAGTATTGACTGTAAAAGAGAGACGGTAGTAGCTATTATCTTCCGGGGTTGACCATGAAAAGTTGTTAGTAATTGTCCCAAGGTCAAATTCAATAGGATCTTTAGTCGCTGCTGAACAGATAAGAGTAGCCAGGAACAATACTCCCCAAAATGTGCTGATGAATAGTATTTTTTTCATCTTAATTCTCCCTTTTCTCCCTTGTGCTTGTGGCTTTTTTGTTCCAAATAGTCAGAACAGTTGAAAAGAATTAAAAGATGGGCAGGGAGAATATCCTTATTAGGAGCTGGCTCATAATAATAGAGCCTATATCATCAAGAGCCTGCCCATCTGTAAATAGAATAAATCATGTTCTGACAACAAGTTTCAAATCCAGTAGCAGCATTTTTCCTAAGAGTTACTTT
>Ga0066603_10000941_pt1 | contig 20598 bp, 15 predicted proteins | sample Higcelweek8metaG_FD_59482 | JGI IMG/M metagenome (GOLD analysis project Ga0066603, IMG submission 59482) | Freshwater pond sediment microbial communities from the University of Edinburgh, under environmental carbon perturbations - High... | ecosystem: Environmental > Aquatic > Freshwater > Pond...
TATTTGATACAATCCATTTGTCTTTCATTTCACCAATATTTGATACAAGCCATTTGTCTTTCATTTGATCAATATTCGAAACAATCCACTTGTCTTTCATTTGATCAATATTTGATACAACCCATTTGTCTTTCATTTGATCAATATTCGATACAAGCCATTTATCCTTCATTTCATCAATTTTTGATGTTTTTGGCATCAATGCCGCATTTACAATTGATGAAGCTTGTGTTAAAGCAACTATAGCTGTCAAACCCATAGCAATTATTTTTTTCACAAAAACCCCTCCTTCCAACGTTTATTTTTAATTAACATTTTAAGAATATTCGAACCATAGAGCATTGTCAAGTAAATTGGCATATTTGAATTTTGCACTTGTAATGGCTGCATCTTGCGGAACTTATGAAATATCAAATTTAACCAATCTGGCCTTTCATTTTTTGTAGCAACAGCCTGTACAAGAACCTGCAAAGGAAATCGCATTAGTAACAATCGTCTATCACCTAATCTTAAGATTGATAAGTATTATCTTCATGTCGTTAACAAAGCTTTGTTCACGAACATACTTAATATCTTTAAATATCATTTCATTTAAACCTGTAACATTCTTTCTTTCATTTGGATAAAATATTATGCCAGGCTTTACACAAAGTCTAAATAAGTACCATTTTTGATAATTTTCAAATTCCTGTGTACTTACAGGTTTTGGACCAATCATACTCATCTGCCCTAAAACCACATTGAAGAGCTTTAAAATATTCTCGGTAAAACTACCATACAAAAGCTTATCTATGGGATTTCGATAATTATTTGAATCATCACAATGGTTTTGTGTTTTTTCGTCAATATCCGTTTCTAAAAATACCATTTCTTTATTTTCATTACTGTTATAAAACTTATAAATATTGAATTTTCTTCCCTTTAGGCCTATAACCTCTTTTTTAGAAAAGATATCTCCAGAATTTTTGAATGATACAATTATAAAAAGTAGAGCCATTATTGGAGAAGATAAAAGCAGCGCAATGCTTGATACTATTATGTCAAATGTACGTTTTAAAACAGCATATTTTCTAGGAATAAGAACACATGAAACTCCTGACTCCATTTGAAATTTAAAATCCTTTTTTGATTCATCCATAATAACTCTCCTATATCAACTTTTTAGGATTTTCTGAAAATAATCTATTAGCGCACTCTGCACCTGCCCACTTATGGACATTCTTATAAGACTTTGCATACCAATCAATATAATCATTTGAGCAATGTGCATCTGAAGCAACAAAATCAACAAGGTTCTTTTTTATTATTTTCTTAGTAAACTCTTGAACGTCTCTACCATAAACTCCTGCTATGCTTGCTGCATCAACCTGAACCATTAAACCCGATTCAATCAGATCAACAAATCTATCAAAATATCTTATAAAATACCTATTTCTTTCAGGGTGTGCTATCACAGGAATTATGTCATTTAAATGCAATTGCAATAGTTTTTCATCAATATTTTTTAGCATTATATCAAATGGGAGTTCAAATAAAAGGTAATTTGAACCTCCAAGACAGAATTTCTTTGGATTTTCAATACAATCTGGTATCATAGAGTCCACAAACACCTCATAACCAAGTAGTAATTCAATTCCACAACCATAAATTCTACTCTTTATATCGCGGAAATGATTCTTAACATTGTAAGAATCATAGATACCTTTATTATAATGTGGAGTAGCTATTATGGTCCTAATACCAAGTCTTTCAGCTTCAAGCACCATTCTCATGGATTCTTTGATTGAAGCAGGACCGTCGTCTACTCCATAAATCAGATGGCAGTGTATATCAATCATACAAACCCCTCATTATACTCTTTCTATATCTTTTTGGCATATTTCTTGGAAGAACCATAATAGTCATAACCATTGTAGTAATTTTTGTAGTCAATTTTATTTACCTTGTTAAAAACTGCTCCTAATATATTAGCATTGGCTTTTTCAAGCTGTTCTTTCATCATAGCAGCATTCCTGCATTTAACTTTATTCTGACTTATAACTAATATTACTGCATCACACATAGAAGCAATAACTGCCGCATCGATAACACTACCCATTGGCGGAGTATCTATAATAATCATGTCATAACTATCCCTTATTTGGTCTAACATTTCTTCAAATTTACCATTAGAAATGAGTTCGCCAGGATTTTGGGTTTTAATACCACAAGATATAAAATCAAACCCTTCAATATTTGTTTTCTTTATCGTCTCTTCAACTTTTGACTGTCCAATTAGAATATTTGACAAACCTTTATAATCATCACTTTTTATGCTTTTGAACATCATGGGCTTACGGAGATCTGCATCAAGATACAAAACCTTTAATCCGTATTTGGACAAGACCACTGAAAGATTAATACTAGTTGTTGACTTTCCCTCTCCTAGGCTGTAGCTCGTAAACACTAGAGTCTTTATTCTTTTATCAGGATCACAGAATTGAATATTTGCCCTTAATACCTTGTAAGCCTCTTCAAAAGTATTGTTTAAAGCACAGCTCACATTATATTTTATATCCTTCACCTTATGACCTCCATAACTCAACTTCATTATATAGTATGAAATAAGGTAATAAATGTGAATATTTCTTGCCACAAATTTGCCTCGTTTATACCGATGCAATTCGGGTATATTTATTATAGAATTAATTATGGGTTGATAATGAGGTAAGATTATGACTACAGGATTTATCGAGAGAAGCTTTTACTCACTTGGAACATTAAACAATATAAAGATATATAACTGCAATGATGAGTCAGTACTTGATATTTCGCAAAATAGAGTTAATGAGTTAGATGACTTACTGTCTGCCTTTAAACCAAATAGCGATATATCAAAACTAAATAGTAATTCGGGTAAAGGTTATGTAGAAATACATAAAGATACATTTATGCTTTTAAGTCGTTCCATAGAGTTTTCCAAGATGTCTTCAGGTGCTTTCGATATTTCTATACGTCCTCTTGTTGAACTTTGGGGAATCGGAAAAAAGAATAACTTTATTCCGTCCACAGATGAAATCTCAAAAGTAAGAAAACTGGTTAACTATAAAAACATCATGTTAGACTCTAAAAATAAAATGGCAGCTCTCTTAAAAGAGGGTCAAGCTATTGATTTAGGCGGGATAGCTAAAGGCTTTGCAGCAGATGAAGTAAAAAGAATTCTTTTAGAAAGAAATATTGAATCAGCAATTATTAATCTTGGTGGAAATATTGTGACAATTGGAAATAAACCTGATGGTAACCGATGGAAAATCGGCATTCAAAATCCACTTTCAGTGAGAGGTCAGAATGTTGGAGTTTTGCCAATAACAAATAAAGCCATTGTTACTTCTGGAAGCAATGAAAGGTTTTTTATAAAGGACGGAGTACGCTATCATCATATTATTGATCCTCGTACTGGAATACCATCCAACTCGTCAATCTTGAGTGTAACTGTTGTTTCCGACTGTTCGATGGATGCCGATGCTTTAACAACATCGCTTTTTATTCTTGGACCTGAAGCTTTATTTTCTTCAAGTTCTGCCTTTGGGGATCTGCAGTTTGATGCAGTGTTTATAACAGAAGAGCTCGAGTTAATTGCTACTGATGGAATTAGGCAACAATTAACCAAATGATTTATATTAAATACATTAATTTAATATTTATAAGAAGTGGGGTACTTTCATATGAATAAACTTAAAAAAATATCACCTTTACAAGTAGTGCGACTAATAATACAACTGGCTTTTTTCATTCTTTTACCTGGTTTATATATAAATGCGTTTTCAGGTATAAAGCAAATTTACTTGAGCATTATAAATCAAAACTTTAATATATCGAATTATTTGCCGCAGTTAGTTGAAGTTATCGCAATTGTTCCTGTCACGATTATACTTGGAAGATTCTTCTGTGGCTGGATGTGTGCTTTTGGTACACTAGGAGATATATTGCACCATATTTCCAATAAGGTTTTTAAAGTAAATTTTAAAGTAAATGAAAAACTTGATAGTGTATTAAAATATTTAAAATTCGTTATATTGGGCTTTTTGATTGTTGCAGTATGGACATTTGGCTTTAAAGTTTTTTCTGGTGCAAACCCTTGGGATGCATTTGGAGCACTTTGGTCCTTTGGAAAATTGCCTGATTTCACATTTGCATTTTCTGAGTTCACTATTGGTACTTTAATATTATTCGCAATTATTGTTGCTTCATTTTTCATTGAACGTTTTTTCTGCCGCTATCTTTGTCCATTAGGCGCAGTTTTCACAATAATTTCAATGCTAAGGATAGTGAAAATTAAAAAACCAGCTAAAGATTGCGGTTCATGCAAAATCTGTACCAAAAGCTGTGCTATGGGAATCCCACTATATAAACATAACAAAATCAATTCAGGTGAATGTATTCACTGTTTTAAATGCATCTCGCCATGTCCTCGCAAAAATGTAACTGTGAGTATTGGAAAAGAGGAAATAAAAAATAGTGTTGCTGCGGCAGTTGCTGTTTCGTGTATATCTGGGATATATTGTACTGGAAATTTAATATCCAAATCAGTAAGTATAGATACATCAAGCAACATTTCAACTTCGAGCAATCCTTCAAAATCTGCTAAAAGTTTGAAATATGCAAATGGTACTTATGAAGGCAGCGGAACAGGCTTTAGAGGTGCTACTACAACCGTCTCAGTTACAGTAGAAAATGACATTATTAAAGATATCGAGGTACTGTCCTATGGTGATGATAGACCTTACTTTGAAAATTCATATTCTTTTGTAGAAGACCAGATTTTAAGTTCACAATCAACAGATGTAGATGCTTTATCAGGTGCAACTTATAGTAGTGTTGGAATAATGGAAGCTGTTTCTAATGCATTGGAGTCAGCTAAGTTAAGTCAAACATCCGATAGTTCACAAAGCACGCTTGAAGAAGATGCAGAGATACCAACTGAGTCTTCTGAAGAAACACCCACTACAAGTAATGAAGCTTCACCAACTGACGCAATTGTAAACACAGTAAAACCAACACCTAATATTAATAATAAAGCCCCAGATAGAATTGAAAGACATGATAAAAGACGTACTCCAAAGGACGCACCCGACAAAGCATTTGAGCGTAATATAGAGAGTACTGCAACAATCGCAAAAGCTGTCAGCACTCCTAAAGCTCAATCTGCATCAATTTACAAAGATGGAACCTACGAAGGTTCTGCAAGAGGGTTCAGGAGGGGAATTACTGAAGTGTCTGTTACAGTTAAAAAAGACAAAATCACTGATATCCAAGTATTGTCACACGGAGACGACATACCATATTTTGAAGCAGCATCTGATGTAATCACTAATATGCTTGAGACTCAGTCAACAGACGTAGATGTTGTATCTGGTGCCACTTACAGCAGTATGGGAATTATGAATGCTGTCGAAGCTGCGCTTGAATCAGCGAGAATTTAGTGTGTAAATATTTTGTTCATATATTACAAAAAAGATTCCTAACTTTTAATTGGGAACCTTTTTTTGCATTGATTTCACATCCACAAATATGCAGCAATAGTAAACGTGTAGTTTTATCAACTAATATACTTTACTATTTTCATCATAAGGGTCTAAAATAATATGTTCTATTTGCTTAAGTTCTTTATAAAACCCTACTTGTATAGGCTTATTAACGCGTAGCTTTATTTCATCTGCAAAACTAGCTGGTAATGCTATTTCAAGTTCTGAATCAAACGAATCAATTTTTATATAATAATTATGATTAGCATTTCCTCTAGATACATTACCCTCGTCCCTGTAGTACTGCAATATACCTATCTGTAACTGCATTCCAGTAAATAAATCCATTAACGCTCGTACTTCAGCTGAATATCCTGCAAGTAACAAGAATGACGATACTAAAAAGGCGAGTATTAATTTAATAACACGTCTCTTTAACCCTGTAAAAGTTATATTAAATAGACATATAACCCCAAAGAATGACAACACAATACCTGCGAGTGTACTCGCCACTATTGAACCTATAGAGCCTACTATAGGCACTGCAATCCATATTACTATATGTGTTGGAATGCTTAGTATAGTTAACCATAAGAAAAACTTAAATACGATCCTTATCCACTTATTTTTCCTAATAGCCTCCTCTGGTAGCTTTTCTTCATAATGTGTTATGCGCCCATGGCCCCTAAGATACGCCATATATAAACTCCTCCAATAAAATATCCTGAATTATAGTTTAAAGTCTATTTAGGTCTTTAAATTCTCCTTGGAATATTATTTATTAAGTCTATCAGCCTTGTTTGTAATGGTCAATGTTTTTTGCTAATATTCTTAAATTTAAGGCCAAATAAAAGTCATAGAACAAAAACGCGTAAGCGCTTTTTGCTTCATCTGTAACTTGTCGTTAGAAATTATGGGCACCATAATTTCCTAGACATCAAAAAATCGGAACATTTATTAAAAATGCTCCGATTTCTTTTACAACAGTTTATTTGTAAATTATGACTTCTTGTTCCATTTCCCGCATATCTTCAGGTCCAATTTCTGGACTGTGTCTACAAAATACAATTCTTTTGTTACATTGCAATATGTACCTTGTTACGCAAAAAGCCACATCAAATTCTTTTAAATCTCCTCTTTTAATAATTTCCATAACTATAACCTCCAATAATTTTTTATTTTGATTACCAATTTTACCTTTTGATACATCCTTACAAATCAAGGGAGAATACGAATTTATTTCTAGGATGATCCTAAGCAGTTGCTGAGATTTCTTTTTCCTTTGAAATCTCAATAATTTCATCTGAGATGTCAATTAAATCATGGCTATGAGTGATAATTACAATTATCCTGTCATGCTTTAATTTCTCAAGAAGCCTTTTAAAGTTCCTAATTCCAGTTGCATCCATTGCAGATGTAGGTTCGTCGAATACTAAAAGCTGAGCATTCTTAACCAATGATCGTATGATAGAAATCTTTTGTTTTTCACCTCCCGATATGTTATTTGCTTTTTCAGAAACTTCTGTGTTAATGCCCACTGGAAGCTTTTCCATAAGATCAGTAATACCCATGTCCGTCATAATACTGTCAAGTTTGCTTTTTGTGTAGCCTTGGACACCGAATGTAAGATTATTAAAAACTGTATCATTAAATAAAATAGGTTCCTGTTCAACAAATCCAACCAAGTTTCTTCTTAGGTTGTATACATCAATATCTTTTATGCAGGTACGGTTTATTAGTATTTCTCCATCGTAATCATTATGTAAACCAACCATAAGATCAATTAGCGTACTTTTTCCAATTCCGTTTCGCCCAATAATACTATAAATCCTACCCTTTTCAAATGTTTGGTCAAACCCTTCCAGCAAATCCCGTTTAGGATCATAACCAAAAGTAATGTTTTTAAATTCAATTGATTCTATATCAGTAAGTATTTTCTTTCCGTTACATTCAATTTCAGCTTGAAAAAGCTCAGTGATTCTTGTATATGCAACCTTTGCCTGCTGGTATGATTGCCCAAAACTTACAAAGTATGTTGTACAATCTAGAAGCATTGAAAAATATGCATTTATAGCAGTAAATTGTCCAATGGTCATTTTATCTTGAATTACCTGTATTCCTCCTGCAAAAAACACTATTATTTTTGCGGAGTATGTTACTATTGTAATTGCCGAGGAGTAAAATCCCTGTACCTTTGTCATTTCAATCTGGGATTTATAAGCAGGATTAAAATCATCCTTGAACTTTGATGCAAAAACGTCGTACCACGAGTTAAGCTTTATTAACTTTATTTTATGGAGTTGTTCATTCATCTTTCCAAAAAACTCATTTAGCTTTTCCCTATTTTCATACCCTCTTTTATAAAGAATATTTTTAAATAGCTTATAAACTGCAACATATATTGGTATGATCAAAAATAAGAAGCATGCCAATACTTTATTCACCGTTAACATATATACTGCTGCAATTAAAAATGTTAATATATTTGTTGCGAGTGCGATCATGTTTTCAATTACAAATCCTGTTACAACATTTGCATCTGAATTTATTCTCTGTGTAAGATACGCAGTATTTTTACCATTAAAGTAGTTTACTGGTAGTTTTTTAACATGCTCAAGTATTTTGTAATTCAGATCAAATGCAGTAAGACATGACAGCTTAGTGACTAGCAGGCTTTTTAAGAAGCCTAGAACAACATCAAATATCAAAACTGCTACCATTATTATTGTAAAAGTATATACAATGTCTAGACTCTTTATTTTCAAGAGATTATCCATATATTTACCAGATAAATATGGTAATGCTATCGTAATAGTCCATGTTGTAATACTCATAATCAAAAATCCCAAAAACAGATTTTTTCTTAAGAATAGATAGTTTTTAACCATTTTATATATATCCACAGGATAAACACCTCCTCACTATATCAATTGCACTTAACTTGAGCATTTTTGAAGAATGTATTCCTCATATTCTATAAGAATGTTTTCCTTAATGCTGATTGTGTTATGGATGCAGCTCGATTTACTATTGTTTTTTAGCCTATCATACGGACACCCACCATGACACATTGGTAGATATGAGCAACTCTTGCACTTATGTGAGTGCTCCAACGAAAGCCATCCAATATATTCCTTATTTAACTGTGTCCCATCCTTTAAGGTACCAATGCTTTTCTCTTTCAGCCCCACGTTATTCCAGCAAGTATAAAGATATCCTTGAGGATCTACCACATATGAATTAGTTGTAATAGCTGCGCAAAATAGGCTTGTAGGCTTTGGTAGTAAAGCTTTTACTATATTTATAAAGCCCTTTTTATATATTTTTCTCAGCAGATTGGAATTAATCTCTCCAAATTCCTTATATGTATAACATGTTTTGTTCATACTTCCACACTTCTCATCTATGTTTTGAACTGGTGCAAAGTAGAAACACACCTTGTTTCCCCATTGCTTTTCTTCTAGGAAAAAGTCAATAAGATTTTCCGCGTTTTGTATGTTATTTCGATCAACATTAATTCTAATCGAAATATTTAAAATTTCTTTTATCTCATCAATATTTTTAACAATACACCCAAAGCTGTCCTCTCCGTTTTTAAGTATCCTTCTTTTATTGTGTTCATCTGGAAGACCATCAATAGTTATTTGAGCGCTATTTACATTGCATTTTTCTTTTAATATAGTTGCTTTTTGAGTATCTAAAAGTGATCCATTTGAGACTATATCTGCTGAGTATTCAACATTGTTGGCTTTACAAAGCTCAATCATTGTCTTCGAAAGCTCAACAATCGTATCAAACTCAAGAATTGGTTCTCCTCCATACCAGCTAATTGCCAAAAATGATATTTTATCAACAGTTATTCTTTTCTTAATAAACTCAATCAGATCTTTTTTTATCTCTTCACTCATTTTCATTTTTGATTTCTTTTCATAGCAATATGGACATGCCATATTACAATCCATTGTTGGAGCTATTGTGAGGCTTAAAGATGACTTATCATACCTCAACGCCTCTCCTGTAATCTTTAGTTTCAAATATTCATCATCATCTTTTTTTACTATAAAACCATTAGTTTTAAGTACTTCAACTTCATTTTTTGTATACTTATCATCAAAGCAATTATCCCCATACTCTTCTATTTTTTCATAGATTTCCTGAGTTTTTGGATTCATAATTCCAAGCGCAGTGCTAAGAGTGTTGTATAATATAACGTTTTTGCTATTTTCTGTTTTAAATTCGATATTGAACATTGATTTTTTATATGACATATAAATCACCCCTTACTTAGATTTCTAACTATATAATAATTCTAAAAATTGATTTTGTATTAGATTTAACAATGAATTGTATAAAATCCGATATGAACTGTATTTATTGAAGGATGAGCTGTATTATTTATTTTAAAATATATAAATCTCATGTATAATTATTCTATTAAAGAGTTTCAAGAATTTAGTCAACTTACTTATATTTTTTAGGGGGAGTACAATTGAAAAACAAATTAATTGCTTTATTTATGCTTATTTCACTCATCGTTACACAATTGCCATCAAGGGGCTTTGCTACAGACGATGTGGTTCAAAACAGTTCTGTCAAATTTAAAGCGGTTGCTGCTGGAAACGATTTCACAGTAGCTATAACTGAAAATGGAAGTGTTGCTGTCTGGGGTAATAATGATTATGGGCAGTGTAATGTCCAGAAAAATTTGACTGAAGTTACTGGAGTCGATGCAGGCGACGGTCATGTAGTAGCATTAAAAGCAGATGGGACTGTTGTGGCTTGGGGTGAAAACAAATATGGACAGTGTAATATTCCAACTGAACTTAATAATGTAAAATCTATTGTTGCTGGTGATAACCATACAGTTGCTTTAAAAGATGATGGCACCGTTGTGGCTTGGGGCATGAACAATGATGGTCAGTGTAATATTCCAACTGGACTTAGAAATGTGAAATCTATTGCTGCTGGAAGCAACCATACTTTAGCATTAAAGGAAGACGGCATTATTGTGGCATGGGGCAATAATGATGATGCTCAATGCTTTATACCACCGAGCGTGACTGATATAAAAGCTATTGCTGCTGGTTACTGCTATAATATAGCTTTAAGAGAAAACGGAACAGTTATAGCCTGGGGGAATAATTATCGTGGTCAGTGCAATATTCCAATTGGACTTGTCAATATAAAGTCTATTTCTGCTGGTTTTTGTCATGCTTTAGCAATAAAAGAAGATGGTAGTGTTGTTGGATGGGGGAATAACGGCTCAAGCCAGTATAATATTCCTATAGGATTTAAAAAGGTTAAATCTGTTGCTGTTGGTAATAAACATGCAGTAGCATTAATGGAAGATGGTAGTATCACTCCGTGGGGAATCAATGGATATGGATCATGTGATATTCCAAAAGGATTGAAAAAAGTAAAAGATGTTGCTGTTGGTGAAAATTTCACATTAGTAGTAAAAGAAGATGGTACTGTTGCTGCATGGGGTGAAAATGACGCTGGTCAATGCAATGTTCCCACTGGATTGACCAACGTCAAATCAGTTGCTGCTGGAAATAATCATGCATTGGCATTAAAAGAAGACGGGACTGTCGTGGCTTGGGGTATAGACGGAGGAGGTAATGTCAATATACCATTTGGATTAAAAGATGTAAATGCAATATGTGCAAATAGTTATTATAATGTTGCGTTAAAAAAAGATGGGACTATTGTAGCTTGGGGAGATGAGTATCAACATAATGGTTTTCCAAAGGGACTCAACAATGTAAAAGCTGTTTATGTCGGACCTTCACATTCGATAGCGTTAAAGAAAGATGGAACTGTTGTAGCTTGGGGTAGTAATAATTATGGACAATGTAATGTACCAAAAGGATTGAAAAATGTAAAATGTATTTTTGCAGGAAATTCATACACGTTAGCTGTAAAAGAAGATGGTACTGTCGTTACTTGTGGCGATATTGGAATATACAAAAATATAACTAAAATGACAAATGTAAAATCCATTCTATCTTCAAATAACCAATTATTAGTTTTAAAAGAAGATAAAAACATATATAAGTGGGATTATTTTGCTAAAGATTTTGTTTCAACTGAGTTAAAGAATATAAAGGATATTGATAGTGAGTTCAATCATACTGTAGCATTAAAAACAGATGGAAGTATTGTTTTTTGGGGTAAAAACTATAACAGTATATGTGAGATGCCTATAGAATTGACAGATATAAAAGATTTGGATGCAAATGGTGATCACATAGTATCATTAAGAGAAGATGAGACTGTTACTGCTTGGGGAGACAATAGTTATGGTCAGTGCAATATACCAGCAGGACTGACATCTGTAGTAGATGTATCAGCTGGAACTTATCATACAGCAGCATTAAAGAAAGATGGGACTGTTGTGGCTTGGGGTAAAAATGATTTTGGACAATGTAATGTTCCAAAAGGATTGAAAAATGTAAAAGCTATTGTGGCAGGTTATGATTTTACCATTGCATTAAAAGAAGATGGGACCGTGGTTGCCTGGGGTGATAATCATTTTAGTCAATGCAAAATTCCAGTTGGACTAAAAAACGTAAAATCAATTGATACAAGAGAAAATCATGTTATAGCATTGAAAGAAGACGGTACTGTAGTAGCCTGGGGATCTAATACTTGGGGTCAATGCAAAGTTCCAACTGGATTATCAAATGTAAAGAGTGTTGCTGCTGGAATATGCAATTCAGTCGCCTTGAAGGAAGTTGGGACGGTAACCGTTTGGGGTGACAACTATTATAATCAATTTGATGTATCTGAAGAGCTGACAAATATAAAATCTATTTATTGTAGTGGCTGTACTTTAGTGGCATTAAAAGAAGACGGGGCTGTTGTGGCTTGGGGTGAAAATAATTTTCAACAGTGCAACATTCCAGCGGAATTAACTAATATTAAAAGGGTTATATCTGCTAATAGTATTACAATTGTAATCAAGGAAGATAATTCAATCATAGGTTTTGGAAAAAACAATTTCTTTATACCGTCCAAAACTTCAATAAAAACATGTTCAGGGTATATGTCACAACCTACATCTAATTCACCTCTAATAACATCATCAGTTGAAGCACAAAATGAGACAAATAATAGTTTTACCAAATACAAAGCTATTTATGCTGGATCACATCACACTGTTGTATTAAAAGAAGACGCTACTATTGAAGCATGGGGAGTTAACACAGAAGGTCAATGCAATATCCCAGACGGGCTTACAAATATCCAATCTATTGCCGCTGGTGAAGCATTCACTGTAGCATTAAAGAAAGATGGTAATATTTTGGCATGGGGTTCTAACACCTTCGGTCAGTGTAACATTCCAAAAGGTCTTACTAGTATCAAAGCTATAGCTGCTGGAGATAAATATGCTGTAGCATTAAAAGAAGATGGTTCTGTTGTGGCATGGGGAGATAACAGTTATGGTCAGTGTAATATTCCAAATACACTAAAAAATGTAAAAACCATCTCTGTCGGTAACAATCATACACTAGCATTAAATAACAACGGAACAATTGTTGCATGGGGTAATAATGAATATGGACAGTGCAATATTCCAAAAGGACTAAAAAATATAAAAGCCATTGCTGCTGGAAGTGGACATTCATTGGCACTAAATGAAGATGGATCTGTTTTTGAATGGGGTAATAATGATTCTAGACAGTGCCGAATCCCTGCAGGGCTAAAAAATGTAAAAGCTATAGCTACTGGAAGCTCTTCTACTATAGCAGTAATGGAGGATGGATATGCTTATATTTTTTCTGGTAGTTCCATTAATATAGAGAAATTTCCAACAAATCTTAAAAATATAAAAGATTTTTCTATCAAAGATTGTAATACTGTATTATTAACTGAAGATGATACGATTATCGGAACGGGATACTATAAATATTTGATACCAGGTACTCCTTCCCTAAGTGACATAACAGGTTGTATTACTACGAATTTTAGTAAAACAGAGAAATCATCTTTAAAAGAAGGTTTTATTATTGAATTTATGGATACATATATTAGTACTTCCACAACTTCTGATGGTACATTTCAAATAACAAACGTTCCTAAAAATCTAGATGGCTATACTATTAAAATCAGCAAGCCAGGATACTTATCTAGGTATGTAAAGAATGTATATGTTAAAAGCCAATTTACAAATATAGGTTTGGCTAGTTCACCTGTCGACTTGTGGGCTGGTGACATCAACCAAGATAATTCAATAAACAGAGAAGATGTATTTATAATAGCACAAGGATTAAATACCACTTCGAATGACAAAAATTTCAAAACCGAGTATGATATAAACAAAGATAACGCAATTAATATAGCTGATGTTATAATTCTTGCTAAGCATTTCAACGAAACGACTGATAGCTATCCTGAAATTGAAGTAAACGCAGGAAATTTGGATTGATTGATATAAAAATACTTCATACTTCCGCTAAAAGCATGTGTTCACAAGCTATTGAACACAAACTTTTAGCGAAAGTAATTTTTTTGCCTTATCTCTGCTCATTCACTCCCATAGTGACTGTCTTTCTAACCAATTCAATGAATTCTGAATCCTCTTTGTTTGCAACAACTTTTCTTTCATCATTTTTAAGTAGATCATACACTTCATTTATGTCGCCCTGCGAGTACTCGTTCATTCTTAAAACTTCTGCAAATCTCGCAACCATATTTACGAATCTAAATCTAGGCGTAGCGTCGTAGAAAGTCTTTTTTACATCGGAAGCTTTAATCTTTTTACTCACTTCTTCGGCTTTATTTGTTTCAGGATCTTTGTATCTGAGCCTGACAATTGCTATATCGTCCGATATGTCCTTTTTAAGCTTTACTTCGTATAAAGCTGTTACAGCATGGCCTGCGCCTACCTCTCCTGCATCAACACTGTCGTTTCTAAAGTCTTCATTCTCAAGTTTTCTGTTTTCATAGCCTATAAGCCTATAGGATTCAACACTCTTTTCATCAAACTCCACCTGAGTCTTGGCATCCTTTGCAATAACCTGCAAAACCGATGTGAGTTCCTGTGTAAATATTTTTTGTGCTTCATCAATTGAATCAATAAAAGAATAATTGCCATCGCCCTTGTCAGCTAGTTTTTCAAGGAATATATCGTTATAATTATCCATACCGAACCCAATTGAAGTTAATGTAATTCCACGCTTGCTGTAATCTTCGACAGTTCTTAAGATTTCCTCTGCATCTGTAAGTCCCTGATTTGCAACGCCGTCTGTACATAGTATTATTCTATTATTTGCGTTCTTATCAAAAACCTCATTTGCCATTTCATAACCAATTTTAATTCCTTCAGCAGCGTTTGTTGAGCCTTCTGACTCCAAACTGTTTATCTTATTCTTCAGATATTCCTTGTCATCTACAGCAGCATGATTTAGATATATTTTACCTTCTGAACCATAGACAGCTATACCAATCTTATCATCTTTACCAAGCTGGTCTACCAACATGTTAAGGCTCTTTTTTACAAGTCCAAGTCTATTATCCATATTCATCGAACCCGAAATATCTATCACAAAGGTTAGATTGGAGTTCTTTTTTTCAACGCCAGTTACTTCTTTTCCCTGAACTCCGATTTCAATCATATGGCAGTCCTTGTTAAAAACTGAGGGTGCCATCTCGGTATAAATTGAGAAAGTGTCCTTTTTAGGGGAATCATAGTGTCTTTTGAAATAGTTTACAAATTCCTCTACCCTTATAGAATCCTTAGGTGGAAGGGAACCCTGTTCAATATAATTTCTCGCCTTTGTGTAAGATGCAGTGTCAACGTCTAGTGCAAATGTGGATGTAGACTCTTCTGAGACAACAATTTCTGGGTTTACGCCGTAGTTTTCAAAGTAGGTATCATTGTAATTTTTTTCATCTCTTACAATACTCTCATTTTTATCTTCACTTTGATAACGGTAAAATTTACCATTGTTTTTATTCCAAGATTTAGATGATTCTGCTTTTCCATTAGGTGCTACTTGTGAAGATCCACTATCTTTTTCATATGGTGCATCGCTTTTATTGCTTTGACTACACCCCACAGTACAAGATACTAATAACATTACCACAGTCATAATTCTAATTATCTTTTTCATTTTTATAGGCCTCCTTTAATTTTTAACTTCTTAATCCAATTATATTGGAAACCTTTTTCTATCTCTTGTCATAGTTGTGTCAATTTTGTGACATTTGAATAATTATTTGCTATTTTATAATATCTAATGATATTTGAACAATTGTACCTTTATTTACTTCACTGTCAATTTCTATTTGACCTTTATGCTTTTCAATTATAATTTTTGAAATGAATAGTCCAAGGCCTGTACCTGTAATTCCCTTTGTATTAGACGCCCTTTGGAACCTTTCAAAAACATTTTTCAAATCTTCCTTTGGAATTCCTATTCCATGGTCTTTTATAGTTAACAAAGCACAACTAAACTCCCTTTTCACAATAATTTCAATTGTTTCACCCTGATGGGAGTACTTTATTGCATTATCTAGAATGTTTATAACAACCTGAACTATCTTTTCAGCATCAGCGTTTATATATAAATCTGGTAAAATGCTATGATTAATAGTAATTTTATTTTCAGATGCTTTATTTTTGAGCTTTCCAATAGTATCAAGAACGAGGTTTGAAAGGTTAGTTCTTGAAAAAACAAAGGATTCCTGAAAAGAATCTATCCTTGAAAGATTCAAAAGTTCGTTAACTAGTTTTTCAAGCCTTGATGCCTCGCTAGTCAAATGTGTTAGAGCAGCCTCGGTTTCAGTATTACCAGCAACTTCATCATATAAAATCTCGGAATAGCCTTTTATGGCAGTTAGTGGTGTTCGTATTTCATGAGATACGTTGGATATGAATTGTTTTTGCTTACCAATGTACTCCTGAAGCTGCAAACCCATTGAATTAATGCTTTTACTCAGCTGTCCCAATTCATCTTCTCTGTTCATTTCAACAATGGTAAAATCCCTCTGAGCGTATCGTTCAGTTGTTTGAACTAGCTGATTTATGGGTTTTACCATTCTTTTTGAAATATAAATGCTTATAATAATTATAAGGCAACAGAATATGAAAGCTCCAATAAAAAGTATATATAGTACTTTATTTAAAAATTCATTTATTAAATCCAGCTTATATATAATTACCAGTACTCCTAGTTTGTTTGAATTGTTGTAAAGCGGTACAGAATAATAAACAGCCCTGTTTTTAATATTGAAAACCTTTTCACCTCTGATTGCAGGCTCTAAAATAAGTTTTTTATATTCAGCCTTTTTATAACTTGATGATTCTTCAATTTCGACAGGATTGCAAATAAGTTTATAGTCATTGTCATATACCTGAACAAGGCCAATTCCAGTACTAAGATTGCTTGCCACCAATTTGGCATTATCTCGGCTTAGACTTTTTGTACCTTGCTTTTCAAATAAAAATATTTGATCAATATATGCAAAAATCATTTTACTCTGCTCTGTTAATTGATTTTCAATAGTTTTTGTCTTATAGATTGCCAGGCTTCCCCATATGACAATTCCTATAACTAGCATGGATACAATTGATGTAGCAAGGTAGAAAATTATGAGCCTTGTTCCGAATTTCATAAATCTTTACCCCCAAAACGGTAACCCATACCAAAAACGGTAATAATATACCTAGGATTGGTATTGTCATCCTCAATTTTTTTCCTTAGCCTTGTAATACAGGTATCAACAACCCTTGAATCGCCATAATAATCATATCCCCATAGTTTCTGTAGCAAATCTTCTCTGCCAAAGACCTTTTTGGGGTTTCTTGATAAAAGCTCAAGAAGCTGAAATTCCTTTTGTGTAACGCTTATTTCTTCATCGTTTTTTGTTATAACCATGTTGGTCAAGTCTATTTTTAGTTTGTTGCAGACAATTACCTCAGAGGACGTATCATTATTACGCCTCCTTAAAACAGCTTTAACTCTAGCTATGAGCTCAATTGATTCGAATGGCTTTGTAATATAATCATCAGCCCCATATTCTAGCCCAAGAACCTTGTCAATGACTTCATTTTTAGCTGTAAGCATAATTATTGGTATTTGAGAAGTATTGTATATTTCCTTACACACCTCATATCCATTTATATCAGGTAGCATCAGGTCCAGTATTATTAAATCAGGTTTCTCAGTCTTTGAAGCCTCAATTGCGCTTTTACCATCTGATACAGTTATAATTTCATAATTTTCTCTTTTCAAAATCAATTGAATCAAATCTCTTACAGAATTTTCATCATCAACAACTAGAATTTTTTTCATTGATTTTCTCCTAAACAATGATTTAGTATTTATATAAGTGCTGACCCGTTAAAAATATCATTTTTAAGATCATTCATATTTTTTCTCATACCAATTATCGCTTCAATGTCTAACTCTGAAATACAGGCATCCGCGATACTTTTACAGTAGTTGCACTTATCACATGATAAACTTGAACAGTCCCTATCCTTAAAGCCATTTATAAAATCTTTAGGTATTTTCTTGTTATCAAGATAAAAATAATCTGATACACTTGATTTAAAAAATGTCATATACAATCTATTTAACTTTTGCGCGTCTTCCATATTCATTTGAATATTTGGTGGTTTTCCAGCTCTGCTATGTTTGGGATTTATCATCTGTCCCATCATATCAATAATATTACCCTCAAAGGTCCTTTTGCTGTAGGCTTCTACACGCTCACTAAGAATATCAGTAGTATTGGTTCTATCTAATATTTTTAATACATCAATGCCTATATCTTCATATACATGAACATCCTCAGGTCGTATCCATCTACTTTTAATAAACTCAACTGGATTCATGATTTTTGTACATAAACAATTTGCCTGAAAACTCTCTGAAAATATTGAATACCTGCATGAATTTGAACTGTTGTGAGCAATACTATTAGCATGTGAATACTTATCAGGACATTCGTATAAACATCCAACGTTTGCAATAAGAGCAATTTTAGTCTTTACGCTTTTACGAATAGCACTTAAAAGCTTAAAATCCCTATTAACGTTTTCTGATAACATAATAACATCTACACCAAGATCCTCAAACCTTTGTGCCATTGATACTGTATCAACTTTTTGAAAGGTAGATACATTTATTTTTGTGTCTGGAAAGTGCTTTTTTATCATTTTGATAATTGAAGTCATACTAACAGTTAAAGAGTCAATATTAAGCTCTATAAGACTTTCTATGTAATTTAGTATATCTTTATAGCCTTCTTTCGTATACTCCATATTTGCCATGCATGTAGTATTGACATTCAAGTCAAATTCCCACCCCTTAGCATGAACGCACTTAATATATTCCCTTGCATCTTCATTTGAAATATTTTTTAGTGTTGAAGGCGATCTTCCGCTTCCTATTATTGAGCCAGACAACCCTCCAAACAAAGTCTTAACTTCGGGATAATCTATTTTGTCCAACAAATCATTCTCCCAATTACATGCTACCATAAAATCCATATTTCGCGTCCCCTTATTATGTAATATTTGAGATCCCATCGACATAAAAAGACATCAAGAAATGTCAATTTCCGATGTCTTTTATTATACCATTTTATTATTGAAACACAACTTTTTGTTAGAATTTCTCATAGATATTTGTTTTTTATGTGGTCCTATATCTTCTCTCTCTTCACATAATGTGTATGTAATAATTCGTGTGCTTTTTCGCCATAGAACTCTCCTAAGAACTCCTTGTATAGTTTAATTACATCTTCATTCTCATGAGACTTTCTCTTAGCTTTACCCTTATCTTCGCGGTATATAGCTTCCTGACGTTTTTTGATTATTCCTACATCACCATGATGGTATGGCTGTCCACCACCACCAATACATCCTCCAGGACATGCCATGATCTCAATCGCATGATAGTCTGCTTTTTTATCTCTTATTGCTTCAAGAAGCTTTCTTGCATTTCCAAGACCATGAGCAACACCTATTTTTACGTCCATGTCGTTTATTTTAACAACAGCTTCCCTAACGCCTTCAAGACCTCTTAGTTGGACAAAGTCAACTTGCTCAAGCGTGCTGCCTGTAAGCCATTCATATGCTGTTCTTAACGCTGCTTCTATAACTCCCCCAGTAGCACCGAATATTACACCTGCTCCAGTGGACTCACCAAGTGGATGGTCAAAATCATCATCATCTAGGTTTGCAAAGTTAATACCTGCTTCTTTAAGCATAAGTGCCAATTCACGTGTAGATATTACATAGTCAACATTTATAAGTCCATCATTTCCAAGTTCTTGTCTTGCTGACTCATATTTCTTTGCTACACATGGCATAACTGATACTACTACCATGTCTTTTGGATCTATATTCATCTTTTTAGCATAATAATTCTTTGCAACAGCACCAAACATTTCATGCGGTGACTTACAAGTTGACGGAATATCCAAAAGATCCGGGAACTGATGCTCAAAAAACTTAACCCAAGCAGGACAGCAGCTTGTAAGTATTGGAAGAGTTCCTCCATGTTGAAGCCTATGAACAAACTCCGAAGCTTCTTCAATGATTGTTAAATCTGCTGCAAAATCAGTATCAAACACCTTTTCGAAGCCAAGCTTCCTTAAGGCCGTTACCATCTTTCCTGTAACAATAGTACCTGGCTCCATTCCGAATTCTTCTCCAAGTGCTACTCTTACAGCTGGAGCTGTTTGAACAATTACTGTCTTTTTAGGATCGTTTAAAGCATCCCACACCTCAGGAATATTATTGATCTCAGTCAATGCTGCTGTTGGACAAACGGCGACGCACTGGCCACAGAATGTACACATTGTTTCAGACATTGGCAATCCGAATGCAGGAGCAACAACTGTTTCAAACCCTCTATCAACAGCCGATAGTATCCCGCATGTCTGAACCTCATTACACATTGTTTCACATCTTCTGCACAAAATGCATTTATCAAGGTTACGATATATTGATTTACTAGAGCAATCCTTCTCATATGTTGACATTTCGCCCTGATACTTTAATTTCCTTACACCAAGATCAGCGGCTAGCTTCTGCAAATCGCATTTTTGATTTTTTTCACATATAAGACAATCT
>Ga0066603_10000948_pt1 | contig 20462 bp, 18 predicted proteins | sample Higcelweek8metaG_FD_59482 | JGI IMG/M metagenome (GOLD analysis project Ga0066603, IMG submission 59482) | Freshwater pond sediment microbial communities from the University of Edinburgh, under environmental carbon perturbations - High... | ecosystem: Environmental > Aquatic > Freshwater > Pond...
ATTTCGGCGGAGCGGACCCTTGCAGCGCGTCGCGGCCGGGCTACCTTTCAGTGCAGGCGAAAGGTCTCAGCGATCAGCCGAACCCCGACGGGTGCGGACATGGCCCACCCGCTGAAGCGGCACGCAGTGCCGCTGCTGGCCGATCCCGGTCAGCCTGGTGCATTGGTGACGCCGCGGCGCCGGCGCCGCAGATCCACAGTCACCAATGCCTTTTTGGGTACAGGTGGCGAGCGCCGGCGGGCGTTGCCTGTCACCAACATATGCCCTATGGGCGTATGGACACGCGCAATTTCCCTACGTCGGTAGGGTTGTCTAGTGAGAGAATTCACAGTTGACAATGCGCGAATTGAGCGTCTTGGCCATCACCGGCCGGTGATTCCGAACGCCAAAGCAGGGCATGGCCCGTGGATTTGTGGACAAGCCGGCTTCGCCGGCTCCCGTGCTGGCCGCGTTGCGGCCACCTGGTGACGGACTGGGGACAACCGCAGGCGGTTGCCCACAGCGCCGCCAACAGGCCGCACGTTGCCCACAAGCTCCACCGGCCCCACGGGATTTTTAGGGATTTACCGCAGTGGCGACCGCAGGGAGCCGGCGCGAAGCGCCGAGAGCCGATTGAAGCCGACAGGCCAAGACCGCGCAGCGGGCTTGGTTCACGAAAGCGGCGGTGCCGGGAACCGGCACGAGCAGGCAGCTTGGCGGTTGATGGATTGACTGAATGACTTAGATGAAAAGAGGTACTTCGATGTATGAAGCTTGTTCAACGGCCAATAGCGTCCTCGAAACGGACCTTGAAATAGCGGCAAGGAAAGGCATCGTGCAAGAGCTGCGTGTGATCGAGACGCGCGAGGGCTTTTTCATCATTGTCAATTTCAGCGACAGGCAACGCGTCATGGAGAAGTTCAAGGCGGAAGGGCTGCCGGAATGGTTCTACGTCCTGGCGCAACTACTGGCAGAGCCGGGCAAGCTCTGGTATCTCACGACACGACGCGAGCGCAACAAACCAAGGCTCTTCAAGGATATGAACCGGCTCAATGAGCACCTGAAGGACGCCTATCAAATCGATCGGTACACAGTCATTCGCTGCCTCGATCCGAAGGCAAGCGCGGAAGTTTTCGGAGAGCGCAAGAGCGCCCTGAAGGAAACCACGACGGCCTAATTCAGCTTCCAAAACTAGGGGTTTTGGTAGCCAGCATGTAGTAGGATGGTCGGGCCAATTCTTGGCCTTGGGAGACCTTTCATGCTCGATATGCTGGCGCTTGCATTGGAATGTGCGCCGACCGTTGCACCGCAGACGATGGCTGCGGTGATGCGCGTCGAATCCAGCTTCAACCCGTACGCCATCGGCGTTGTTGGCGGGCGTCTAGCCCGCCAACCGACGAACCGCGAGGAAGCCATTGCGACAGCAAAGGCGCTCGCGGCCGATGGCTGGAATTTCTCGCTCGGCGTCGCGCAGGTCAATCGCGACAACCTGCCGAAATACAGCCTCACCTACGAACAGGCCTTCGACCCGTGCGTCAACGTGCGGGTTGGATCGAAGATCCTCGAAGACTGCTTCGTGCGGGCGAAGCGACGCACGCCCAACGATGAACAAGCGGCCCTCCGGGCCGCTTTTTCTTGCTACTACTCCGGCAACTTCACGCGCGGGTTCAAGCCCGACAAGGCGGGCGGCGTGAGCTACGTCGGCAAAGTCTTGCTCGCTAGCAATGCGATTCCGGTCGTTCCGAACATCGCAGGGCGCAAGCCGCAGTTCGACAAGGCAGCAGGCGCGGCACCAGACGCACCGAAGGCCGCGACATTGCCGCCGCCGCAGGCCGTGGCCATCGTGCCGGCAGCGCCGGCCGCGCCGCCGCTCCCACCGGCCGACCACGCGCCGGTGCTGCTGCAAGTCGGAACCGACCCTGTCCGTCTGCGGCCAGCCGCAGACGCGACGCGCAGCGTCACCCCAGCCGTCGACGCGGTGCCGGCATTGCCGGCGACGCCGCCGATCATCGTCTTTTGAGGGCCGACCGATGAAAGTCATGGTCGTGGAAAGCCCTGCGAAGGCGAAGAAGATCGGCGAGAAGTTGGGCGGGGAATGGACCGTGCTCGCCAGCAGCGGGCACATACGCGATTTGCCCCGGCATGAGCTGGGGATCGAGCTGACCAGCTTCGACCTGGTCTATGAGTTCATCCCGCCGTCACCGAAGCCGGACGGCTCGGGCAACTTCCCGGGCGGAGAGGACCGGGTCCGGCGCATTCGCAAAGCGATGGCCGGCGCCGACACGGTCGTCATCGCGAGCGATCCCGACCGCGAGGGCGAAGCCATCGCGTGGCACCTTCGGGAAGCGCTCGGACTGCGCGACGGCGATTACCAGCGCGTCACCTTCACGGAGATTACCGAGGCCGCGGTGCGGGCTGGCCTGGCAAAGCCGCGCAAGATCGATATGGCGCTCGTTCGCGCGCAGGAAGCGCGTCGCGCGCTCGATCGCATGGTGGGGTTTCTCGTCTCGCCATTGCTCACGGACAAGCTCGGCATCAACCTTTCGGCCGGCCGCGTGCAAAGCATCGTGGTCCGCCTGGTGGTGGATCTCGAACGCCGCATCCGCGCCTTCACGAAGACGGACCATTTCGGCGCGGAGGTCTCTTTCAGCAATGAGGGCAAGGCCTGGAAAGCGCGATGGGACACCGCTGCGTATGTCAACGCCGATGTGCCTTATGTGATGGATGAAGCGCTGGCGAACCGCGCCGCCGGCAGCCGGAATTTTGTGGTGCGCGCATCGAAATCCGAACCCGTCAAGGTTCGCCCGCCTGCTGTGTTCTCGACGTCCACGCTGCTGCAAGCGGCGAGCAAGTCATTGAAGATGCCATCGAAGCGCACGACGAAGGCGCTGCAAGGGCTCTACGAGGCCGGCTTGGTCACCTATCCGCGCACCGATACGGTGAACATGAGCGCAGAGTTTTCGCAGCGGGTGCGTGAATACGCGGCAGCCAAAGGTTTGCCGGCATCGCCCGAACATCGCAAGTACACAGGCAAGGCCGGCGCGCAGGAAGGCCATGCGGAAGGCGTCCGCGTGGTCGATATTGCGGCGGAGGAAGTCGGCCAGACGGCGGACGAACGCGCGGTCTATCGCCTGATCTGGCAGCGCACCATGGCATCACAGTTGGTCGACGCGGTCTATTCGTCGAACAGCCTGCAACTGGAAGCGACGGACACCGGCATGCAGTTCAAGGCCGCGTCCCGCGTCTTGCTGTCCTCCGGCTGGCAGGCGCTGACAGCGTCTGACGCGGCGGGCGGCGACGACGCATCGGACGGCGAGGACGACAGCGGCGCCGTGCCGGCACTCGCGCAGGCGAGCGCGGTTACCGCGGCCGGCGGGAAGGTCGTGCGCAAGCACACCAGCCCGCCGCGCCGGTACACGGAGGAGGGCTTATTCAAGAAGCTCGAAGCCGAAGGGATCGGCCGGCCTGCTACCTATGCGCCGATCATGGACAACATCCAGCAGCGCGGCTATGTCATTGCGGACAAGGACGGTTTTTTTTCTCCGTCCGAAACCGGCGAGCTGTTGGTCGATACGCTGGTCGCGGCGCGCTTTGGCTTCATGGAGTTGGATTTCACGCGCGACCTTGAAGCGGAGCTGGACGACATGGCCGAAGGCAAGGCCAGCTATGCCGCTGTCGTCGGGCGCGCCTATGGCGTGCTCGATGCCGAGCTGCAACGCATTGCCAGCAATGGCGACCTCAAGCCGCGCCACGTCTGCGACAAGTGCGGCTGTGCGGTGCGCCGGTACAACCCGGCCACCGGCCCGTTTTGGCGCTGCACCGGCGACGAGTGCAAGACCTATTTTGACGACGTGAACGGGCAGCCCATGCCCCGCCAGGTGCATGCCTGCCCGACCTGCGAGAGCGGCCAGCTGCGCCGCTTCAAGCGCAAGTCCGGTCCCGGCCATCTTTGGGCCTGCACGGTCGAAGGCTGCGACACCTTCATGGACGACGTAGACGGCAAGCCGCAGGCGCAGGCGGTCTACCCCTGCCCGAAGTGCCAGACGCGGCTGCGGCGCTTCCAGCGCAAGGACAAGGACACCGGCAAGCCCAAGGGTGGGCACGCCTGGGTGTGTCCGGCCGAAGGCTGCGACACCTTTCTGGACGACGACCGCGGCAAGCCGGTCGTGGTCAAGACCGCGCCGTGTCCCGCCTGCGCCCAGCCCATGCACCGGCGCAAGTCGAAAGAGGGCGGCGGCTGGTGGTGGGGTTGCACTGGCTTCAAAGCCGGCTGCAAGGTCGTCATGGACGACGACAACGGTCGGCCGGTACCTCGCGGTACCGGACCAGCCAAGAAGCCGGCCAAGAAGACCGCGAAGGGCGGGCCGAAGCTCGTTCCGAAGCCCATCCGCTACACGTAGCGGCCAGCGCACCTATTGCCAGCAGGCAGTAGGTGCAAGCGCCGTCAGTCACATATCCGGGAACCAATCTGTATAAGTTTGGTTGCCGGTTATGTAGAATTGGTGTTGCCAATCTATAAAAACAGGAGACCTCGGCGGCCACGGGGCGCCGCTACCAACCGGACTTGATACCGCGTCATCAATCGAACAACAACCTCTCTCGGAGTCTCTATGTCTTACGCAGCTAGCACCGCAAACCGCACCGCCAACAACTCTGCATTTCGCGTTCTCTTCACGATCACGGCCGTCCTGGTCATCTTCCTGGGCGCAATGGACCCGGCCTATGCGCAGGGTCTCGAAAAAGCCAACACCCTGCTCGATGCCATCCTGGCATTTCTCCGCGTTGCCTCGATCGCGATCGTGACGATCGCGATCATCATCGCCGGCTACAAGTTCGCCTTCCAGAAAGCCGAGCTGAGCGAAGTAATGAAGATCGTCGGCGGCGGCATCCTCATCGGCGGCTCGGCCGAGTTCGCCCGCTTCCTGTTGCAGTAAGGGGAGCACAGCCATGTCGGCACCAATGGACAGCGACCCGCGTGATCCGCTTTTCAAGGGCTGCACTCGCCCGGCCATGCTGTTGGGCGTGCCATTGGTGCCGCTCATGGTGGTGATGGGTGGGCTGATCATTCTCAGCACCTGGACGACGATTCTGCTCGGGATCGTCGTCGCGCCTCCGGCCTTCTTGGCGATGCGCTACATCGCCAAGGACGATGACCAGGCGTTCCGGCTCCTCGCGTTGCGGCTTCGCTTCCGCGTGTTCAGTCCCAACCGCAATGCCCGCTTCTGGCGGGCATCCACCTACAGCCCATTTCAGTTCACAAAACGGAAATGACCGGAGACGGAACCATGTCTGCACTACCTAAATCGAGGTACGCCGCGCAGCTTGACCGCGAGCGTGCTGTTTCGCCCTTCATCCCGTTTTCCAGTCACGTCTCGGATAACACCATCGTGACGCGGCAGGGCGACTACGTACGCACCTGGCGCATCCCCGGCATCGCATTCGAGACGGCCGACCCTGACGAGATGCTGCGGCGCAAGGACCAGCTCAACACGTTATGGCGCGCCATCGGCAATGAAAACGTGGCGGTTTGGGCGCACACCGTACGCCGTCGGAAGTCCGACCGGCTCAAGTCGCATTTCAAGAACGATTTCTGCCGGCAGCTCGATGCCAAGTATTTCGACTCGTTCGAGGGCTATCGCATGATGGCCAACGAGCTTTACTTGACCGTCGTCTACCGGCCGAACCCGGCCCGCGTCGAACGGGCGCTGTTGAAGTCGTCACGGCGTTCCGCCGCTGAGATTCTGGACGACCAGCGCGCTGCAATCCGTGCGCTGGATGAAGTCGCCTTGAGTGTCGAAGCGAGCCTGGACCGCTACGGCTCGGATGCCAACAACGGCATTGACGTGCTCGAAGTCTACGACGATGAACATGGCGTGCGCTGCTCGGAACAGCTGGAGTTCTTCAACTTTCTGCTTAGTGGCTACTGGCAGAAAGTGCGGGTGCCGACCGCGCCGCTGTATGAGTACCTTGGCACGTCTTGGATCATGGCCGGCCACGAAACGATCACGATCCGGAACCCGATTGCGACCCGCTACGCGCAGGGCATTGATTTCAAGGATTACACGGCCAACACAGAGCCGGGCATGCTCAATGAGCTGATGTACTCGGATTACGAGTTCGTCATGACGCAATCCTTCAGCTTTCTCCAAAAGCGCAAGGGCAAAGACGTTCTCGAAAAACAACGCGACCAGCTGCGCAACGCTGAAGACGGCAGCGGCACCCAGATTTTGGAGCTGGATCAAGCCATTGATCTGCTGTTGCAGGGCGATTTCGTCATGGGCGAGTACCACTACTCGCTCATGGTGTTCGGCGAGAGCATCGAGGAGGCGCGTGTCAACGCGTCGGCCGCGATGCGGTCCATCCAGGATCGCGGGTTCCTCGCCGCGAAGATCGCCACGGCCACCGATGCGGCTTACTACGCCCAGCTGCCGGGCAATTGGTCCTACCGGCCGCGGATCGCATTCCTCACGTCCAAGAATTTCGCCGGACTGAGTTCGTTCCATAACTTCCGCACGGGCAAACGCTCTAACAACCCCTGGGGCGATGCCGTCACGCTGTTCAAGACGCCGTCGGGCCAGCCGCTGTACTTCAATTTCCACTTCGCCAAAGGCGATGAGGACAACTACGCCAAGAAGCTGCTCGGCAATACGCGCGTCATCGGCGCGTCCGGTACGGGCAAGACGGTGCTCCTGAATTTCTGCCTGTGCCAATCGCAAAAGTTCGACTACAAGTCGCCGACGGGTTTTTCGACGGTGTTTCTGGACAAGGACGAAGGCGCCAAAATCACGATTCTCGCGATGGGCGGCAAGTACCTGTCGATCAAGAACGGTCAGCCCACCGGGCTCAACCCGTTCCAGATGGAGCCGACGCCGGAAAACCTCCTGTTCCTCGATCAGCTGGTGCGCAAGCTCGTCTCGACCGATGGCCGGCCGGTTTCCACGGCCGACGATGCCCGAATCAGCGCAGCCGTCCGGGCGGTCATGGCGCCGGAGATTCCGCGCTACATGCGCCGGCTCTCGCTGGTGATTCAGAACATGACCGAAGGCGGCTCGGCCGACGCCATCGAAAACAGCGTCGTCAGCCGCCTGGCGCGCTGGTGCCGCGACGACGGGACCGGCAAGGTGGGCGCGTACTGGTGGGTGCTCGACTGCCCGACCGACATGCTCGACTTCACCACGCACGACAACTACGGCATCGACGGCACGGATTTCCTTGACAACGCCGACGTGCGGTCCCCGCTCTCGATGTACCTCCTGCACCGCATGGAGTCGGTCATCGACGGCAGGCGCTTCATTTACGTGATGGACGAGTCTTGGAAGTGGGTGCCCGATCCTTCGTTCGGCGAGTTCGCCGGAAACAAGCAACTCACGATCCGCAAGCAGAACGGGCTCGGCGTCTTCGCGACGCAGATGCCGTCCAGCTTGCTCAACTCGCCTATCGCGGCCGCACTGGTGCAGCAGGTCGCCACCGAGATTTATCTGCCGAACCCGCGAGCCGACTACCTCGAATACACGCAGGGCTTCAAGCTGACCGACGCCGAGTTCGACATTGTCTCGAAGTTCGATGAATCCAGCCGCATGTTCCTCATCAAGCAAGGTCACCAGTCGGCGATCGGTCAACTCGATCTGGCCGGTTTCGATGATGAGCTGGCGGTCCTCTCAGGCAGTTCAGACATGAATGAACTGCTCGATGTAGTCATGTCTGAGGTCGGCGACGACCCCGCGACGTGGCTGCCTGTGTTCCACGAGCGCCGCAAGGCCATCGTGTCCGCGTCCAAGCACCAATAACCAAAGAGGTATCCACCATGAAAAAGAGACTCCTGTTTGTCGCCCTCGCCCTGGCATTCGCCGGCACTGCGAGCGCGCAGATTCCCGTCACCGTGACCACCGATATCCCCGGCACGGTCAACCACATCGAGACCATCGCGAAGTGGAAGGCGCAATACGACCAGATGATGCAGCAGTACCAGCAGCTGCAACAGCAATATGCCGCCGTGACCGGCACGCGCAACCTCGGCGAAATCTTCAACGACCCGAAGCTGCGCGACTATCTGCCTCAGGACTGGCAGCAGGTCTACGACCAGGTGCGCAACGGCGGCTATGCCGGACTCACGGGGCGCGGCAAAGCGCTGTACGACGCCGCCAAGATTTTCGATAGCTGCGCCGTGCAGACGCAGGCCGACGTGCGCAAGCTCTGCGAAGCGCAGGCGGTCAAGGGTTCGCAGGACAAGGGCTACGCCCTCGAAGCGTTCGATCAGGCCAAGAATCGGCTGACGCAGATCGACAACCTCATGCGGACGATCAAGAACACGACCGATCCGAAGGCCATTGCCGAGCTGCAAGCTCGCATCGGCGTCGAGCAAGCTGCCATCGCCAACGAGCAAACGAAGCTCCAGCTCTACGCGATGGTGTCCGCTGCCGAGGAGAAGGTGCAGCAGCAGCAGCGCCGCGAGATCGAGGCCCGCACCTGGCGGGCACGCGGCGGCATTCAGGCGCAGCCGGTGACGTTCGGCAACGGGAACTGAGGCAGTGGTGACGCCGGCGGCGTGGCCGCCGGCGTCGCTTGTCACCAATCGATACCTTCAACACCACAGGAGTTGTCCCATGAGAGCTACCACCGCCATCGCTTCCGCCGCCGTCATTGCTGCCGCGTTCCTAGCGGGCTGCAATGACAAGGCTCCTGACGAGGTCGTCCAGACCGTCGATTGGTACAAGGCCAACGCACCGGAACGGGCGGCGACGCTCGCACGCTGCGCCAACAACCCCGGCGAGCTGGCGACGACGCCCAACTGCGTGAACGCCAACCGCGCCGAACAGGCGCAGGTTTGGGGTTCGCGCAAGAGCGGCACGACGCAGGTCAAGCCGCTCACGCCCGAACAGATCCGCACACCCTAACGAGGACTGCACCCATGGCCGACCCGATGGTCTTCCAGTTCATAGGCAACACCGTGACGAACGCGACGGATGCGTTTGTCGGCCCCGCCGCTGCGAAGCTGATGATTGCGTTGCAACTCATTGCGCTGACCGGCGTCACGATCTACATCATGCTGACTGGCTACGCGACCCTGAGCGGGGCGGTGCAGTCGCCGTTCTGGACTTGGCTCAAGCAGGTAACAAAGATCGCCATCATCGCGGCCATCGCGCTTAGCTCGGACAACTACCTGAACTATGTCGTTGGCGGCTTCGAAGGGCTCGAAACCGGCCTTGCCGATGCAATGAACCTGTCCAGCAGCGGGCCGGTCACGACGATTTATCAGGTGCTCGATTCGTCGCTCGGCAAAGGTCTCGAAATCGTCGGCCAATGCTTCGAGAAAGCCAACGCAGCGGGCTTCGAGATTGGCGCAGCCCTTGGCTGGTCGATCGCCGGCATCATCGTCGGCGGCGGCACGGTCTTGATGACGATTTTGGGCGCGGCTGTCGTCATCGTCGCCAAGTTCGCGCTTGCAATCATGTTCGGGCTCGGTCCGCTTTTTATCCTCTGCTTGATGTTCCCGGTGACTGCACGGTTCTTCGACGCGTGGTTCGCCCAGGTTCTGAACTACACGCTCACGGTCGTCGTCATGTCGGTCGTTCTCAGCTTCGCAATGAAGGCTTTCGAGGTGTTCGTCGCGGCGTCGGATTTTTCCGGCAGCGGCGACGACAGTCCCATGTGGGCGGCTTTCCAGATATTCGTCGTCTGCGGTGTCTTGGCTTATATGACTTCGCAGGTCGGCGGCATGGCTTCCGGCCTTGCGGGTGGCGTATCGATGGCGGCATTGGGCCTGCGACAGCTGGCAATGCCGGTGACAGGCTCCCTGTCGGCCGCGCGCACTGCAAACGACCTCGTCAACCCCGTCACCACGCGCCGCGACATGCAGTCTGGCCAGATGGTCACGGCGCGCCGCGCTAACCAGTTGGTGGCGGGCAACACGATGTGGAATCCAGCCTACCGGCAGCACGTCATGGGCAATGCCGGCAAGAACTGGGGACGCGCCAAGGGCGGCAGAGTTTCAGGCAGGTAATCACCACGGCAGCGCCGCCCTCTCGGGGCGGCTTTTTTGCGCCAGCCAATTTCCAACATGCCCCTTATTGGCTCGCATTTCCTTCAATTCTGGCAACAGCAGGTCACCATGAAAAAAGCTCTCGTTCTCACTGCTCTCGCGCTCGCCCTGGGCGGCTGCGCGACGACACGAACCCCGGCGGTTGTGCCGGCGTTGGAAGGCACCCCGCGGGTGCCGATCAACAAGACGCAGCCGCAGGCCATCCCAGCCGCCCCCGCAGCGGCTCTCGCTGCACCCACGAACCAAGGAGAGTGACCATGTTGAAGAAAAAGACCGAGCCGGGCACCGGCTTGGAGAAATCCGCCGACGGATACGCCGAAGTGTTGGGCTGGGAGACTTCGCTGACGTTGCTTCGCGAGAAGTCCGAAGCCCGCGCATGGTTCGTCGCCAAGTGCTTTGCCGCAGCTTTCGTGCTGTCCGTTTTCGCAATCGCTGCGCTGGCTCCGTTCAAGGAGACCGTGCCGTACGTCATTTTTCAGGACAACAAGACCGGCGTGCCTGACATCGTGACGGTCCTCGATGAGAAGGGCGTCGGCTACAACGAAGTGATGGACAAGTATTGGCTTGCTCAATACGTCCGCGCTCGCGAGACCTATGACTGGTACACGCTTCAAAAGGATTACAACCAGGTCGGCTTGCTGTCGGCTAACGGCGTTGGCGCGAGCTACGCCGCATTGTTCGAGGGACCGGATGCGCTCGACAAGAAGTTCGGCGAGAGCACGCGTGCGACCGTCGAAATCGTGAGTGTTGTCCCGACCGAAAAAGGCACCGGCGTTGTTCGATTCATCAAGACGACGAAGCGGGCCGACGATGAGGGTCCGGGCATTGTGACGAAGTGGGTCGCCACGGTGGCCTACCAGTACCGCAACCCGTCACTCATCAAGGAGAGCCAGCGGCTTATCAATCCGTTCGGTTTTCAGGTCATGAGCTACCGCGTCGACCCTGAAGTCCTCGGCGGTGCGCAATGACCGGCCGGCATTGGCTGGTGATCGCCTTGGCGATGCTGGTGTCATTCGCGGCTGTCGCCGTGGATCTGCCGCAGTCGTCCAAGTTCGACCGGCGTATCCAGTACGTCGACTACAACCCCGGCGACGTGGTTCTGGTTCGGGCGTTGCCCGGCCTCGGCGCGCGGATCGTGTTCGCGCCGGGCGAGGAGATCCTTGATATCGGGTCCGGCTTTTCTCAGGGCTGGGACTTCCAACCACGCCGCAACACGCTCTACGTCAAGCCGAAGTCTGTGAAGGTGTCGGACGCCGAAACGATGGTGCCCACGGCCGGCAAGTGGGATACGAATCTCATGGTCACGACCACGCGCCGCATGTACGACTTGGACCTGCAATTGCTGCCCGGTGGCGGCAACGACGGCAAGCCGGCGATGGTGCAAGGCGTGGCCTACCGAATCGAATTCCGCTATCCGGAGGACGACAGGGCGAAGGCACTGGCCGATGCCGGCCGACAGGCGACGCAAGGCAAGCTCGATGCGAAGCCGCCTGCGATGAACTGGCATTACTCGATGCAGGTCGGCAAGGCATCGGACGGCATCGCGCCGACGATGGCGTATGACGACGGCAGGTTCACCTACCTTCGCTTTCCCAACAACCGCGACTTTCCGGCCGCATTCCTTGTCGCGGCCGACAAGTCCGAGAGCCTGGTCAACAGCCATATCGATCCCAGCTCGCCTGACGTGCTTGTGGTCCACCGCGTGAGCCGCCACCTTGTGCTCCGCCTGGGCGGTGCTGTGGTCGGCGTCTACAACGACCGCTACGACGCGGACGGTGTTCCGCCCCTCAAGGGCACAACCGTCCCCGGCGTACAGCGGGTCATCATTTCCGAAGGGGCAACGCCATGAGCACGACCAACGATCAGAACAGCCTCGACACCCTGCCCGGCGAGGAGCTTCCCAGCATCAACGAACGCGGTTCGTCATCGAAGCGCAGGGCGCTCGCCATTGTTGCTGTGCTTTTCTTCCTGGTGATTGCCGCAGGCATTGGCTACTACAAGTGGCGCAGCTACGCGAAGGAAGCCGCGGGCAATTCCCCGAAGAACCTTCAGCTCTCGTCCTCGGTGCCACAGCGGACGTTTGTTGCCCCGCCAGCAGCCCGGCCCGCACTTCCGGACTACGCGGCCTCTCCCGCGCCGCTGGTGCCCGCTCCGGACGGCTCTGCGCCCCCATTGCCTGGCGGTGGCCAGCCGGGAAGTGGCCAGCCGGGCGTCGCTGGCCCGGTGAAGCCACCCGCGGTCCTCGACAAGTCGGGCTCCGCAGTCATGATCGCGTCGACGGCCAACGGCGGCACAGCTGCCGCGCCAACGGCCGGCTCCCCGGCGTCGCCGCAGCCGGGAGGCACCAGCGGGACCGATGGCGGTTCGCTGGCGTCGCTGCTCAACAGCACGCCGACGACTTCAAGGCGCGCCAGCACCTTGGGCGACCGCAATTTCATCCTCGCCAAAGGATCGTTTATCGATTGCGCTTTGCAAACGCGGCTCGATTCCACGATTCCCGGCATGACGGCGTGCGTCGTCACCCGCAACATCTACAGCGACAACGGCAAGGTGTTGCTCATTGAACGCGGCTCGACGGTCTCCGGCGAGTATTCCGCGAACATGCGGCAGGGCATGAAGCGCATTTTCGTCCTCTGGGACCGGATCAAGACGCCGAGCGGCGTCGTGGTCCGGTTGGAGTCGCCGGCAACGGATGCCCTGGGCGGTGCTGGGCTGCCGGGCTACGTCGATAACCATTTCTGGACCCGTTTTGGTGGCGCGTTGCTGCTTAGCCTGGTTGACGACGTGGCCGCTGGCCTCACGCGCGAGGCCAACGGGCCGCAGTCGTTCAACAGTACCGGCGAAGCGACCCAATCCATGGCCGCTGAAGCACTCAAGAGCACGATCAACATTCCGCCGACGCTCTACAAGAATCAAGGCGAGCAAGTCGGAATTTACGTGGCGCGCGATCTGGATTTCTCGGGGGTGTACCGTGTCCAATCCGAATGACGCGGAAGCCGATGCCGGCGTCGATCGCGCACTCTCCGTTCGGCAGTTCATGGGGGTGTTCGCGCCCTGGATGGGTGACCCGGAAGTGACCGAAGTTTGCGTGAATCGTCCCGGCGAAGTCTGGTGCGAGCGCAATTCGGTATGGGAGCGGCACGACGCTGACGGCGTCACGCTGGCGTCAATGAATGCTCTCGCGGTTGCGGTTGCGCGCTTCGGCAACCGCAACATTTCCAAAGCCGCTCCGATCCTTTCCACGGTGCTACCGGGAAGCGAGCGCGTCCAATTCGTCATGCCGCCCGCATGCGAAGACGGCACGGTTTCCATGACGATCCGCAAACCTTCGTTCGCGGTTCGCACCCTGGCCGACTACGAGGCGCAAGGGTTCTTCAAGCACATCCGGCCGACCAGCAGGGAGCTGACCCCAGTTGAGGCCGAGCTTGTCGAGCTACGCGACAGGCACGACTACATGGGCTTTCTCAAGCGCGCCGTTCAGGAGGAAAAAGTCATTGTCGTGGCCGGTGAAACCGGCTCCGGCAAGACGACTTTCATGAAGGCATTGATGCAGGAGATTCCCCGCTCGAACCGGATCATCACCATCGAAGACGTTCCAGAACTGTTCCTGCCGAACCATCCGAACCACGTCCACCTGTACTACCCATCCGAAGCGCGCGAGGGCGACGGTTCGGTCAATGCGGCGACGCTGCTGAAAAGCTGCCTCCGCATGAAGCCGACGCGCATCCTGCTCGCCGAGCTGCGAGCCGGCGAGACGTTCGATTTCATCAACGTGGCGGCATCTGGGCACGGTGGCAGCATCACCAGCTGCCACGCGGGTTCCTGCGACCTGACGTTCCAACGGCTTGCGCTCATGGTCCTGCAAAACCAGCAAGGTCGGACCCTGCCGTATGACGTGATCCGCAATTTGCTTTATTCGGTGGTCGACGTGGTTGTTCACGTCCACAACGAAGTGACGGGCGAGTTGGGCCGGCATATCACCGAGCTTTGGTATGACCCGGCCGTGAAGCGTCAAGGCGCAGGCCGGGCATAGACCCGTGCCGCGTGTCGCTTCATCCATTGAGCGTGCCTTGTGCGCGCTCTTTTTTTTGGTGACTCCTGCAGTCCGCCGGCGAGCTGCAGGTGTCACCAACGCCTTAACCGCCGCAGGCGACGCGCTCTGCTTTCGTTGGTGACCGGCCGTCGCGATCGATCGCGGCGGTCCGTCACCAATGCTCCGGACGCCACACGCCCTACCTCTGTCCCGCTCCGAAGGAGATTCCGCAATGAAACCGCCAATCTGGATCAAGGTCGCGTTCGGCCTGGTTGTCCTCGTCGCCATGCTGGCCGCGGCCGCATGGATGGCCGGCGCCCTGTTCTTCGTCTTCAGCAAGGCCGATCCGGTCAAGGCCGGCGTAGGCGTCGGTACTTGGTTTACGTACTGGCAGCACTACCAGCTCGATCCTGTCATCGGCAAGCGGTTGAAATTCTCGGCCGGCCTGGCAGTCTTTCTCTGCGTCGTCATGCCGGCCGTCATCGCCATGCTCGCGCTTGAGAAAAAACGCCTGCTGCACGGCGAGGCGCGCTTTGCCAACAGTGCCGAGATCCACGCAGCCGGCCTCATCGGCAAGCCGGGCATCATCATCGGCAAGCGCGGCAAGAACTACCTGACGTTTCCGGGCCTTCAATTTGTGCTGCTGGCCGCGCCGACCCGATCGGGCAAAGGTGTCGGCATCGTGGTGCCGAACCTGCTCGTCTGGCCGGAGTCGGTCGTTGTCCTTGACGTGAAGCAAGAGAATTTCAAGCTCACCTCTAAGTACCGCGCAGCGCATGGCCAAGCGGTCTACCTGTTCAATCCCTTCGCTGACGACGGGGTCACCCACCGGCAGAACCCGCTCGCCTACATCAGCGATGATCCGCGCAAGCGGGTCACGGAGATTTTGGGCATTGGCCGCTCGCTTTACCCCGGCGACGGCAAAGATGCGTTTTTCGATGACGCGGCCCGGAATCTGTTTCTAGGCCTCTGCCTGTACCTGTGCGAGACGCCGGCATTGCCGCGCACCCTGGGCGAGCTGCTGCGCCAGTCGTCGGGCAAAGGCCTGCCGGTGAAGGACTACCTCAACAGCCTGGTGCAAGCGCGCAACTACCGCCCGCGCACGACGATCTTCCTCAACGACATTGGTAAGCAGCCGGCCAAGGTCATCGCGTTGGTTGAGGAAATGGGCGGCATGGACCCGCAGCTGTTCCCGGACATGCCCGGCCTTTCGCGCGTGCAGGCGGTCGAAGGCTGCAATGCCGAGACCGCGGCCGTGCAGCTCAGCCCGCAGCTGTTGCCGGCGCTTGCTGACGCATTCCTCATGCGGCTGCAAGCGGCCGGCGCCGACGTAGCGGCCGCGGCCGAATCGGTCCGGATGACGGAATGGGACGGCGAAGGCCTGCCGATGCTCTCGGATGAATGTGTCGACGCAATCAACCGCTTTACGACCACGTCCGATAACACGCTCGCAAGCATCATGGCGACGTTCAACACGCCGTTAACGCTGTGGGCCAGCCCGATCGTTGACGCCGCGACCAGCTGCAACGACTTCGATCTGCGAGACGTGCGCAAGAAGCGCATGACGATCTACCTGGGCATTCCCGCGAACAAGCTCGGCGACGCCGAGCTGCTGCTGAACATCTTTTTCAATCAGCTGGTGAACCTCAACACGGACCATGTGTTGCATTCAAAACCGGAGCTGAAACACGTCTGTCTCCTGCTCATGGACGAGTTCACCGCACCGGGCCGGATCAACTCCATCGACAAGGCGAATGCCTTCATTGCCGGCTACGGCCTGCGCTTGCTGACCATCATCCAGTCCCCTGGCCAGCTCGAAGCCGAGCCGCGCAAGGGCTACGGCCGCGAGGCGGCGCGTACGCTCATCACGAACCACGCCTGCCAGATTTTCTACACGCCGCGCGTGCAGCAGGATGCGAAGGAATATTCGGACGCGCTGGGTCACTACACGTTCAAGGCCAAAGGCACTAGCCGGCAGCTCGGTGACGGCAAGGGTGGCCGCAGCATCAGCATCAGCGACCAAAAGCGCCCGCTCATGTTCCCGCAGGAACTCATGGCGATGAGTCAGCGCGAGCAAATCATCAATCTCGAAAACACGCGTCCGATCCTCTGCGAGAAGATCGCTTTTTATGCCGATCCGATGTTCATGGACCGGCTTAAAAAGGTCTCGCCGCGGCTTCGCGCCCTGGGCAAGAAGCTGCCGGACAAAAAGCTCCTCGATGACGTGTGGGGGTCCGGCGAGCTTTCGGCAGCTGTCCCGGTCATTGATTTCGATTTGCATGAGGCGACAGTCCAAGGCCGCACCCGCGAGCTTGGCGCCGCCGACCTGGTCAACGTGGTGGATCTCCGGCGCTTAGCACTCGACCCGGCCAAGCTCGCGGCATTCACGGCCGCGGCCGACGAGGACGCGCCCGACGTGCCGGCAATGGTGTCTCGCTTTTTCGACATGTTCGACGCCGGCCTGTTGGACGAGGACGGCACCGACAGCGCCACGGACGAAGAGATTGCCGCGCTCGATGCCGAAGCCGCGGCGGAGGTCGACGACGACGAGGACGCGGCGGAAGCGCCCGGCAGCGCGCTGGTGTTGGTCGATCGCGGGAACGACAACAGCGCGCCTATCCGGAACGTGATCGAGGAAGTGACCGACGACGCGCCCGCGCATTCGCCAGCGGCTACGGCCGTCGACCTGGCGGTGCTTGAAGACGACTGGGATGACTTCGTGGCGGACGCCGGCAGCGATGACGGTGCGGATCTCGATTTCGACATGCCCCCAGAGGAGCCCGACTATTTTCCCGGCGACGAACCGGCCACGGAGCAATCGGCGACGCCTGCCCTCGATTTGAGTATCCTTGATCCCGCTCGCCAATAAATCCCATTTTGGTAAGCGCGTTTATGATCTTTTGCGATCCAATCCGTCCCGGATTGGACGCAACAGCGGGCACTGCCCACCAACTGGAGTTACAGAACCATGGCTACTGAACAGACCCCCGGCGCAGCATCTGAATCCTCGGAACGGGCTCGCTCCAAAGACCAGGTCGCTGGATACGTGATGGCAGGCAAAGACATTCCGCAGGAAGTGCGGGATTTCGTTGCCGAAAGATCGGCGAGCAAAGACGCCGACGTTTACCCAGCACGGGAAGGCGGCAGCTACAAAGGCCCGGTCGTGATGGCGACCGGCGTACACCTGGTGCAGATGGTCGGCAAGGACCAAAAGAATGCCGTCGTCCACTACCGCGGTGATGTGGAATTCGTTTCAGCGAAGCTGGCGAGGCAAAACAAGCAAAACGACCTGGAGGGCCGTAACGTCCAGATCCATTACCGCGGCTCGGAAGCCAAGGCGTACACCTGGGATGCCGAACGCGAGAAGGCCAACCGGGCAGCCTCTGCGGAGAAGGCGGAGCCGGCCAAGGAACGCGCAGCCGCACGCGACAGAGTCGAGCAGGTCTCTCAAGAGCTGATCGAGAAAAAAATTCAGGCCTTCGCCGCCACGCTCCCGAGTGCGAAGGCGCGTGACGCCTTCATTGCCGAAATGAAGGAAGTGACCAAGAAGGCATTCGAGGCGTCACGCCCTGGCAAAGAGGCCGGCATTGCCGACGCCGCGCGGGCCGTGTCGAAGCCGCAAAAAGCGAAGGATCGGAACGAACCCGAGAAGACCCCCTCCGCCCAGTCGCTAGAACGCTGAGGGCGCTGACATGGAGAATGAAGCGCGGTTCGGCACTACGACGGTAAACGACAAGACCGCGACCGCGATCCGCTACGAGCGGATCGACGGCGCGGCCGGCTCGACCTACAACGTGCAATTTCTTCTCGGCCCGGATGAGGTCGCACGCGCTGCCGGCGTCAAGCCGGAAGCCTTGCAGCTCACCGTCGGCGAAAGGAACGCACAGGCCATCACCGGCGACGAGAAAGGAGTCGGCGCCCTCGTCGGCCCCTCGCTCGCGTCGGAGACTGGCTTGACCCCGGAGGAAAGAGAGTTGCGTCGCCTCGATCCAGAGCGCGACACCTACGACGGTTCGGCCACCAATGTCATTGAGGCGGTGCCGGAGGCACAGCGAAACACGGACGCGACGGAAGCGGTGCTGGCGGATATCGACGTCGATGAAGCACTTGCCGCGGCGAAGCGCTTGCGTGCGATCGATCGCCAGTCGACGCAGCAAGCCGAAGTGCAGCAAGCATTGGGGGATGCGGCCGACACCAAGCGCGTCAAGGTCGGGGAGCTGGATGGCAAGTCGCGCCGCCTGGATCGCGTCAATGACCTGGCCGAGAGTGCCGGCACGCCCAATGATCGGGAAGATCAGTGGCGCGCCGAACGCGACAAGAACCGGCAGGTCGAATTGATGGACCAGCTGCATTCGCAATACCGCGTCTCCGGCAACAAGTTCCATTTCAAGGACCAGCCCGGCAAGCTCGCTTTCAAGGACAAGGGCGCCGCAGTCATTTCCGCGTCGAACGATGAGCGCGTCGCGCGGGCTATGGCCACGATGGCGGAAGCCAAGGGCTGGAAGACGATCAAGGTGTCAGGTCACCCGGATTTTCAGCGCGAGGTCTGGATGGAAGCCTCCTTGCGCGGCTTGCAAGTCCGCGGATACACGCCGGACGAACGTGATCGCAAGGCGCTGGATGATCGACTCGACAATGCAATGCGGAACAGCATCGAGCCTCACGACCACGACAAGGCGCGCGAACAAGCGCGCCTGGTCAAGTCCCGCGAAGCCGCTCCCGATGCGGCTACAGCACGCACTGAAGCGCCTGAGGCGTCGAAGGCGCCCCGTTCTGCCCCGGCTGGCAAGGAAGCCACAGGAGAGCGGCGCAATGCGGCTGGCGTCGTTCTGGAGCATGGGCCGGCGCCTTATCGCAACGACCCGAAGGCGGCGCTCAATTACTTCGTCAAGCTGGCGACCGAGAAAGGCGAGCGCGTCGTTTGGGGTCTGGATCTTCAGCGCGCGATGGCTGAGGGCGGAGCGGCCAAGGGCGACAAGGTGCAGCTGTCCTATCTGGGCAGCCGTCAGGTGACGATCCAGCAACCCGTCCACGACGAGGCCGGCAAGGTCATTGGGCACAAGGACGTTGACGCCGTGCGCAATGAGTGGCGAGCCGAGAAAACCGACCGGCATAGGGCGGTCGAAGCCGTCGCGGGAGCAATGGCAGCCGCAGCCATACGCGACCCGGCTGCGCGTGAAGCCTTCACGCATGCTGTTGCCGGCCAGCTCGATCGCATGGCCGCTGCTGGCAAGGTGCCAACGGTGAGCGTTTACGACCGCGCCGCACCTGCGCCGAACTCGGAAGCGGATCGCGCCCGCCCTGCTGTCGAGCGGAATGCAGAACGAACGCGATAGCAGGCGGTTGCACCGCGCTGAAAGTGTCTTGGGCCGGGAAACCGGCCCAAGTCATTTCTGTCCCCTGGGCAAGACAGATTCAGCGCAATCAGTGATCTCCAAACGATTGTTCTCTCGACGCCGATATATATACTCTTGGCGCTCAACCTAACCATTTTTGGAGACTGCTTATGCGCGTTTTGGCTTTACTGTCCTTGGCCACGGCTCTTGCCGCGTGTGGTTCGGTTCCCGATCCGCCTACGGTCAACGGCAAACATCGCTCACTCGTCAACGCCGCCGTTCCTCAGCAAGCCGAACCAGTCGCTACAGTTCGGCCCGCTGCCGCTCCTGCGCAGCCGCAGGCGCCGCGCCTGGTCGCTGTGTACTTCGATTGGAATCGCACAGCGTTCCACCCAACGCCGGCACAGGAAAGCGCCCTCCGCGATCTGCTGGCCGGTAAGGTTCGATCTGTTTCCGTGCGTGGTCGCACGGACGGCCCGGTCAGTCCGGGCGATGAAGTGGTCGCCATTCGCCGCGCCCTCGCGGCGAAAGACTGGCTCATCGACAACGGAGTGTCGCCCCAGCTGATCGTGGTCAATTACGTTTCAGCCGGCGATTACGTCGCGGGGAACAAAACCAGTGCCGGAAGGGCATTGAATCGCCGCGTGGACATTGAAGTAACCCACCAATAAGAGGTTCCACATGAAACGCCAGCTCACGATCCTCACCGCCGCGGCGCTGCTTTTCGCCGCCCTCCCCGCCTCCGCCGAAGAGTTTTCCGGCGACACGAAATACGCGTGTGAGGCCATTCTGTGCCTCTCCACCGGGCAGCGTCCCGACGCCTGCATGCCTTCGATCCGGCGCTACTTCTCGATCGTCGGCAAGAAGCCCAGCGATACCATCCGCGACCGCCGCAACTTCCTCAAGGGTTGCCCGGCCGCTTCGTACGACGCCGGCATGGTCAACCTGGTCGACGCCATTGCCAATGGCGCCGGCCGCTGCGACGCAGCAGCGCTGAACGCATCGAGCATCGTCATGCGTGGTGGCGAGGATGGTTCGTACTACGTGAGCAACAGGCTCCCGGCGCATTGCGCCG
>Ga0066603_10000950_pt1 | contig 20401 bp, 19 predicted proteins | sample Higcelweek8metaG_FD_59482 | JGI IMG/M metagenome (GOLD analysis project Ga0066603, IMG submission 59482) | Freshwater pond sediment microbial communities from the University of Edinburgh, under environmental carbon perturbations - High... | ecosystem: Environmental > Aquatic > Freshwater > Pond...
AGATCTTGCGTCTCTACAACTTTCATGCTTCGTTGTGCCCGTCAAGGCATGGCCGTTATATGAAAGTCTCTGTAACGGCTTGTTTTCAGAGAGACTTTCATCTCTTCGATTGTGGCGGTGAACCGACATGTTGGTTATATACTACCGCTTCTCTCCTCGCCTCAAATTTGCCTATCTCTTCATAAAAATACAATAAAAATTGTTGACTGCTAAGATCTATTTCAGCAATTTCATTTACTCTCATTGAATCAATGTCTTAAGAGTGCGTATCATATCATTTAAGGTTATGATCCATGTTGAATAATGGAAAATGGCTTGATAACTTAAGTCATTGCTGTTATTTTACCGTAGTTTTTAGATTGTTTTAATGGTTATCATTGATCCAGTGCCTTCATGTTATTTGAAATATTTTTAAAGATATCAACCTCTTTCAAATCAGCACCACTTGGGCGGGCTTTTCCATAACAGCTTGATTTGATAAGAAGTGAGACATAAGCTATTATACAGTTAAATTAAGAGATTAATCTCCTGAAGAGTTCGGAGTATATGATGAAAAAAATATTGTTGTCTGTTTTTTTTGTATTTGTTGTTCTTCCATTGGCGTGGTTTCTTTTTAACCAGTTTGAAGGAGATACACCTGAGGTGTCAGTAGAGCTCCCTTCAACATACCTCCCAAGATCATATGAGATGAATCTGGATATCAAAGAGCAGGGGACAGGCTTGAGAAGAGTCTTTATCTCCATCTCGCAAAACAGTAAGGAGAAGGTTCTTGTAGAGAAACTATACCCGTTTGTGGGGTACAGTGGATTTTTTCTAGGATCAGGTGTTTACAATGACTCTTTCAAGATTCAGGTTGAATCGTCAAAATATGGTATGGGAGATGGTGAAGCCACTATCACCGTTCATATTTCTGACTGCTCCTGGTGGGGGTGGAATAACGGCAATATCTTTTCATTAGAGAAAAAAGTTATCATAGATACAAAAGCTCCTGAAATTGAGGTGCTCAGTAAGACGCATAATGTCTCCAGAGGAGGAGCTGGTCTTGTTATTTACAGGCTCTCTGAAGAGGGGATACAGAGTGGGGTACAGGTTGGAGATCACTTTTACCGGGGATACTCAGGAATGTTTGAGCAGAAAGAGATCTTTGCCGCATTTTTTGCTTTAACTCACCTTCAGGGGCCTGGGACAGATATCTATGTAAAGGCTGAGGATGTTGCGGGAAATATTTCAAAAAAGGGGTTTTATCACTACATAAAAGAGAAAAAATTCAACAGTGACACTCTTAATATTTCCGACTCATTTTTGCAAAATATCATGCCTCAGTTTGACTTGGGGGAGGTTGAAGCAACGTTTGACTCCTCAGAGAACCCTCTTCTCAGTAAATTCATCTATATTAACCAGAAATTAAGACCCATGAATATTGACCAGATTTTCAAACCAGTGGGCCAGACGGCAAACAAGGTGATGTGGAAGGGAATATTTCTGCGTCTTCCAGGGGCTGCCCCCAGAGCCCAGTTTGCTGACCACAGGACATACAAATATAATGGAAAGCAGATTGATCAGCAGTTTCACATGGGCGTTGATCTGGCATCGCTTTCCCATGCAGATATACCTGCTGCAAATTCAGGGCAGGTGATCGGTGTGGATAATATTGGAATTTTTGGCAAGTGTGTTGTGATTGACCACGGTTTCGGGCTCTGCTCTTCATATGCTCACTTAAGCAATATCTCAGTCAAAACAGGAGATATTGTCAAAACAGGAGATATTATTGGACAGACAGGATCAACAGGTCTTGCAGCAGGGGATCATCTTCATTTTGGGATGTCTATTGCTAATACTTTTGTGAATCCCGTAGAGTGGTGGGATCCATTATGGATTAAGAACAATATTGATTCAAAAATCAATGAAGTGAGGCAGGAGATCAGTAAAAAATAACATGACACAATTCAAGGTAAATAAAACATACGCACAGATTAATGAGAAGATCAGAGCTGGTAATGCTGTAGTTGTTACTGCTGAGGAGATTATCGATATTGTCAGAGAGCAGGGGCCTGTTGAGGCTGCTCAGAATGTGGATGTTGTGACCACAGGAACGTTTGCCCCCATGTGTTCATCTGGAGCATTTATCAATATTGGACAGTCCAACCCACTTATCAGAACCACTAAGACATGGTTTAACAATGTTCCTGCCTATTCCGGGCTGGCTGCTGTGGATTGCTTTATTGGCGCCACTCAGACAAGTGATGATGACCCTCTGAACAGAATCTATCCTGGAGAGTTCAACTATGGCGGTGGTCACGTTATACATGATCTGGTTGCTGGAAAGAAGATTGAACTTAGGGCAGAGAGTTACGGAACAGATTGCTATCCCAATCGAAAAATTGAAAAGATAGTCACTCTTGCCGATCTTCCACAGGTTACCATGTGTAACCCCAGGAACGGGTATCAGAATTACAACTGCGCTATAAACAGATCAGACAGAATCAGATATACCTACATGGGGACTCTTAAACCCCATATGGGCAATGCCAACTACTCTACTTCAGGAGCACTCAGTCCTCTGTTTAATGATCCATATCTTAAAACAATCGGCATTGGCACAAGGATCTTTCTGGGAGGAGCACAGGGGTACGTGACATGGCATGGCACTCAACATAAAAAAGAGGTTGCAAGGGGGGTGAACGGGGTACCTCTCACCCCGGCCGGAACCCTCTTTGTGATGGGAAATCTTAAAGAGATGTCTCCAGAGTGGCTTGTCGGTCAGAGCATAAGAGGATATGGCTGCTCTCTATCTGTGGGTATTGGTATCCCTATCCCTCTTCTGAATGAAGAGATGGCCACATATACTGCTGTATCTGATGAGGAGATTTTTACTCAGGTAGTAGATTATGGCCATGACTATCCCAATGCTGTCTCTAAAAGTTATGGGCAGGTCAGTTATGCGGAACTGAAAAGCGGCACCATTACGATACAGGGAAAAGAGGTCTCAACTGTTCCTCTATCCAGTATGGTTAAGGCAAGGAAGATTGCCAGACTGCTGAAAGAGTCTATCCAGAACGGAAGCTTTCTGTTGGGAGAGCCTCAGCATATTTTTTAAATTAAAAAAATATAAGAAATCATATTGATGAGGGGTTAATACGATATTGAAAGAGACAACATTTGGAAAAAGCAACATTAAAAGTGCAGAAGGGGATTTCAGCTCTCCAGAGGATAAGAAGAGAGAGACGAAAAAAAGTGCCATCAGAGAGAATATAGAAGCCATTATAATTGCGGTTATTCTTGCGCTTTTCATCAGAACCTTTGTTGTACAGGCGTTTAAAATCCCCTCAGGTTCAATGATGGATACACTCCTTGTAGGTGACCACATTCTGGTGAGTAAATTCATCTATGGAATAAAAGTCCCCTTTACAGATGGCTACACACTTATCCCATTAAAAGATCCTGCCAGAAAAGATATAGTTGTGTTCAAATACCCGGAGGATCCAGAGAAGGATTTTATCAAAAGGGTTGTTGGAGTGGCAGGAGACACAGTCGAGATCAGGGACAAGAGGCTCTATGTCAATGGTGAACTTCAGGAGAAAGAGCCTTATGCTGTTTACAAAGATCCCTCTGTGATACCTGGTAAATTTACAACCAGAGATAACATGCCACTGACAAGGGTGCCTGAAAACTCTCTTTTTGTGATGGGAGATAACCGCGACAACAGCCATGACAGCAGATTCTGGGGCTTTGTGGATCTGAAAGCTGTGAAAGGTAAGGCCTTTCTTATCTACTGGTCATGGAACAGTGAAGCGTTCAGTGTCAGATGGAGCAGAATAGGGGATCTGCTGAAGTAGCCCTGTTTGCACCACTATTATTTCGTTGTGCTCCTCAAGGTATGGTAATTATCTTCTAATATTATCTCAATTTTATTGAGTGAATATGGCTGAATTTTTTCTATTTGGAACGGAAAATATTACAAATGCGCTTTGAACATAAAGATCTTTTAGATATTGAATCTCTCTCTGTCAGGGATATCACCATGATTCTTGATACTGCTGAAGGGATGAAGGAGATTTCCAGCAGGCCTGTTAAAAAAGTGCCTACACTCAGGGGAAAAACTATTGTCCTCTTTTTTCAGGAACCAAGTACCCGTACCAAGCTCTCGTTTGATATTGCAGCCAAGCGCCTGAGTGCAGATACCATCTCCATATCATCTGGCTCAAGCAGTATGGTGAAGGGAGAGACCCTCATTGATACTGCAAAAAATCTTGAGGCTATGAATCCTGATATAATAGTTATACGTCACTCCTCCTCTGGAGCTGCGGAGCTTATTGCCAGAAGGGTAAAGGCATCTGTTGTCAATGGTGGCGATGGGCTCCATGCCCATCCAACCCAGGCTCTTCTGGATATGATGAGTGTCAGGGAGAAAAAGGGGAGAATTGAAGGACTTAATATTGCCATAATCGGAGACATTACCCACAGTCGTGTGGCAAGATCGAATATAATAGGGTTTACAAAGATGGGGGCGGCTGTCACAGTGGCTGCGCCGCCAACCATGATTCCAGCAGGCATTGAGACCCTTGGATGCAGTGTAGCTCCTGATGTTGAATCATGCATAGAGAATGCCGATGTGGTTATGATGCTTCGCATACAGAAAGAGCGTCAGGAATCTATACTTTTTCCTACTGAACGGGAATATTCAATGCTGTTTGGATTGAACAGCCAGAGGCTCAGAGGTGCCAGACGTGATGTTCTGGTGATGCATCCAGGTCCCATGAACCGTGGAGTTGAAATCAGCGGTGATGTTGCAGATGGAGAGCACTCTGTAATACTCGAACAGGTGACAAACGGCGTTGCCCTTAGAATGGCTGTATTTTATCTTGTTTCAGGAGGTATGAAAAATGCGGATTAGGTTGAAAGGGGCACGGGTGCTTGATCCTGGCAACATGGATGACTTCAAGGATATTATCATTGCAGATGGAGTGATAGAGGCGATAGTTGACCCTGCTGGTAAAGATGAACCATGCAAAGATGAACAGCTGTACCTCTCTGATGAAAATGGGAATGCTACTCAAAAGGGTCATCCTGACAAGAGTATGGTTGAGATTGACATAACCGGAATGGTTGCAGTGCCAGGTCTCATTGATATGCATGTCCATCTCAGGGAGCCTGGTTATGAATATAAGGAGACCATTGAAACAGGATTGAGATCGGCTGCAAAGGGAGGTTTTACAGCAGTCTGTCCCATGCCCAACACCTCTCCTGTAAATGATAACAGCGCTATAACCTCTTTCATGGTGAGCCGCGCAAGAGAGATCGGAGGTTGCAGACTCTACCCTGTAGGTGCAATCACACGTGGTTCAAAGGGGGAATCTCTATGTGAATATGGAGATATGAAAAGGGCGGGTATGGTTGCCGTAAGCGATGATGGACGTCCTGTATCAAATTCCAGGGTGATGCGTCGCGCAATGGAATATGCAAGAGGCATTGGATTGCCTGTCATCTCTCATGCTGAGGATCTTGACCTTGCACAAGATGGCGCCATGAACGAGGGGGTTGTTGCCACAAGGCTCGGTATTAAGGGAATACCCAACGCAGCAGAGAGCACTATGGTGATGAGAGATATTGCTCTTGCAGAGCTGACAGGGGCATCTCTTCATATTGCACATGTCAGCTGTAAAGAGTCAGTTGATGCCATAAGGCATGGAAAGAGCAGGGGGGTGAAGGTGACTGCTGAGACAGCTCCACACTACTTTACCCTCACTGATGAAGCTTGTTCAGGGTATGATACAAACGCCAAGATGAACCCTCCTCTGAGAACTGAAGATGACCGACAGGCTATCATTGAGGGGCTTGCCGACGGAACCATTGATGTGATTGCAACAGATCATGCTCCTCACTCCATTCTGGAAAAAGATGTTGAATTTGACAGAGCAGCCTTTGGTATTGTCGGGCTTGAAACCTCTCTTGGACTCTCCATGAAACTGGTTCAGGATGGAAGGCTCTCATTTGAGGAGCTGATTAAGAAGATGGCTAGAAATCCTGCTGCACTACTTGGAATTGATAACAGCCTGAAACCTGGTAACAGTGCTGATATAACGGTCATTGATATGGATTCATTCTGGTCTGTAAACCCCGGAACCTTTCTTTCCAAGAGCAGAAATACCCCCTTTACCGGATTCAGCCTGAAAGGTGAGGTGTATCTCACACTGGTTCAGGGGAGAGTTGCATATCAGAGGCACGATGGTGGAAATGAGATAGATTGCATACCAGAGATATGATGGCTGAAATTAGTTTGAGTTCATGTTTATGAGTTCATGTGTACAATATATTCCTGAAAGTTGATGGAGAACGATGAACATGGGTGACTGTCTGCCAAAAATTCTTGTTGCTGATGATGAGCTGAGTATGCGTGAGTTTCTTGAGGTACTACTTACACAGTCCGGCTACGATGTCTCTCTTGCCAAGAACGGAAAACAGGCGCTTAAAATGGTTGAAGAGAAGGTGTTTGATCTGCTTCTGTGTGATATCCGCCTTGGGGATCTTACCGGTCTGGATGTACTGAAGGCAGCAAAAAAGAGGAACCCGGAAACCATTGTTATCATGATTTCAGCCTATGCCACAACTGAAGTGGCAGTAGATGCCATGAACGAGGGTGCCTATGATTTTGTTCCAAAGCCATTTGACAATAATGAACTTAAACAGGCGATCAAAAAGGCGCTTGACCTTAAACACCCCAAGTTCAAAGCCGAGCTTCTTCACAAAGACAGCCTGACAAGGCTCAATTTCGGCAAGATCGTGGGTAACAGCCCGGGAATGGTCAGAATATATAACCTTATAAGCCAGGTTGCAGGTACAAAAACCAATGTGCTGATCTCCGGCGAGAGCGGTACTGGTAAAGAGCTTATTGCAAGGGCCATTCATGATATGAGTGGTCGGAAAGATAAGCCGTTTGTTGTGGTCAATTGCGGTGGAATCCCTGAAACTCTGATTGAAAGTGAGTTTTTCGGCCATGTCAAAGGGGCCTTCACAGGTGCTATTGCAGATAAGAAGGGGCTCTTTGAGGCAGCTCATCAGGGCACAATATTTCTGGATGAAATTGGTGAACTCTCACCGATGCTTCAGGTGAAACTGCTAAGAGCTCTTCAGGAAACTCTTGTAAAGCCAGTCGGCAGCAATCGTGAGATTGCTGTTGATGTAAGGATTATCTCCGCCACAAACAAGAATCTGGAGGAGGAGGTGGTGAATGGCAATTTCCGTGAAGATCTCTTTTTCAGGCTCAATGTCATTCCAATCAAAGTGCCACCTCTCAGGGAGAGAAAAGGGGATATTGAGATCCTTGCCCACCACTTTACAGAGAAATACTCAAAACTAATGGGAAAAGATATTGCAAAGATATCGTCATATGCCATTGCATTTTTAAATAAATATACCTTTCCAGGCAATGTCCGTGAGCTTGAAAACCTTATTGAGAGAAGTGTTGCACTATCATCGACCAACATAATTCTTCCTGAAAGCCTTACCATATCAATGCATAAGCGACGCAGGTGGATTGAGGGGCACAAGGATCGGAGGTTTGATCTGGATGCTGTAGCGCAAGGAGGAGTAGATCTGGACTCTATTCTCTCCTCCATTGAAGCTGCTTACGTCAGAAAGGCCATGGAGATTGCAGGTGGTAATAAGAGTCGGGCGGCAGAGTTACTGGGAATCACCCTTCGTTCAATCCGCTATCGTATGAGCAAACAGGATGGAGAGCAGAGCGATGAAAAGCTTGAATATGACAGTTAAAACTCGACTGATAGATCAGATGATCTGTAAGATGGCAGCAGATAGCAGATTGCGCACTTTAAGCCCAGAGGCGTTTCAGTTAGAGATAGTGCAGTTGAATATAGCAAAGGAGAGCGGTGATGGATAACGATGTAGTTGAAAGAGTCAAGAATGTATCTTTTTTTCTTGAGATCGGGAAACCTCTTGCCAAAGCAAGAACTATCAAAGAGACCCTTCAGGTCTTGATGTATCAGGTTGGAACTATTTTTCAGCCCATGCACTGGTCACTTCTGCTTAAAGAGCCTCAAAGTGGGGATATGATTTTTACTGTTGTGGTTGGCAGCAGCAAGGAAAAACTTCAGGGGATTAGAATACCCAAGGGAGAGGGGATCGCAGGCCATATTCTCACCACAGGAGAATCTCTTATTGTTGAAAATGTGGAAGAAGATAAGAGATTCAGTATGCGTATGGATGATTCAACCGGATTTAAGACAAAGTCGATCATAGGTGTTCCCCTTAAGACAGATGAGAAGATATTCGGTGTAATAGAGCTTATCAATAAAATCAGCGGGCACAACTTTACACAGTTTGAGTTGACTCTGCTGAACACCATTGCAGAGTATGCTGCTATTGCCATTGAACGCTCCTATTATAACCAGGCCTTGAAAAAAATTGCTCTTACAGACTCTCTGACTGGCCTGAAAAACAGAAACAGCTTTGAGCGGACTTTGAACAACAGAGTTGAAATGCTCAAACGGTACGGAATCATCTCGTCCATTCTGATTATTGATATTAAGGGTTTTAAACAGATCAACGAAAAACATGGCCATGCAGCAGGCGATAAGCTCTTAAGAGAGTTTGCTCTGATGCTCAGAGGCATGGTGCGGACAGTTGATGATATTTTCCGTTACAGTGGCGATGAATTTACAATTATTATGCCCCAGACAAGCCTGGATAGGGCTGAACAGTCAAAGCTCAGAATTTTGAAGAGACTTGAATCTGAACGCTTTCTGGATGGTGCTGTAACTCTTGGTGTCACAATAGGTATGCGTCTTGTGGATGATGAGACAAAAAAGGAGATACTTGATTTTGTAAACAAGAAAAATCCTCTTTCTCTCTCCATAGTTCAAGATTCAGATGTGGAGAGGATGGAGAGCAACCTCAAGCCCCTGCTTGATGAGGAGGAGGAGAGTATTGAAGCTGAGGGGCTTGAGGAGCGACGGAAGTTCTACGCCAAAGATGTCATGCTCCCTGGTGATTACACCCATTTTACTAACAATGATCATGGCCACATTACAGTAAGAAAGATCTCCATGAGGGGAGTTGATTTTGAGACAATGAGACAACAGCATAAAATTGAACCTGAAGATATTCTGGATGTCACCTTTACTCTTGATGACAGCAAGCGCTCGTTAATCAAACGAAGGGTGAGAATAGAGGCTGTCAAGGATAAGTATATTGAGGCTCAGTTCTATAATCCCCCTCCATATGATAAAAATCTAGGATTCTATTTCATGGCGTGATCTCTATCTCATCACCAGATAGAATACCAGATACAATTTGCCATCTTGAACATCCAGAGTCTCACTCCTTTATATACTCTTCTGATGAGTCCAGGTTATCACAGTAGAGATCTGCATATTGTCGGTATTCATCATTATATCCTCTGGAAAATCCACTGATGAAATCAGAGCTTTTTGTACCTTTGAGCTGATCAAGGTGGTTTCTGGTATTGTTCATGATATTGCTGCTTAATGAGACTGGATAGTTAATACATCTATCATTTATGGCATCTTCTTTTGCATATATGTCAGCCAATTTCATACCTGCAACATATTCATCTGACATGGAGCTGTTTGCAAATTGAGAACATCCTGTGATAAAAAGCAGCGATAAAGTAAGTAACAGTAGAAGGCAAGCCTGTTTAATCGTAAATGATATCGGCAGGTATTTCATCTTAAGATCTCCTTATTGGGTTAGTCTTTATATTTTGTCTCTTTAGGAAACAACTATAGAAGTAATAAAAGATAAAGGCAAGAGTGACAATATAAATTTCTATTTTTTCAAATAGGTCCAAAGTTGTCTTGAACCGTATCATTATGAAAATAAATTTTATCAACCATACAGGTGTAGCATAAAAAAGATGTTGAGAGCATCAGGGAATGAGATTGAAGATGGCCATTGATCGTAATCTATTACAGACAATCATTTCAATTACAGATATAGATGACCTTGAATCCTTTCTTGATGAGATATTAACTCAAGGAGAGCTGGCTGACCTCTCCTTGCGCTGGAAACTTCTTCAAGATCTTCACAGCGGTATGACACAGAGACGGATTGCTGAAAAATATGGGATCAGTCTTTGCAAAATAACAAGAGGATCAAAAATTTTGAAAAAAGAGAACTCCGTCGTACAGAAGATGCTGGATAAAAAGAGATATCCCAATTTTTAATGATATGGCTTTAGATGTTGATCTATATGTACTGTAATGTTTTTCATGGCTTTATAACCAGCGTGCGGATAAAATATTTCAATAGTTCTGATATCAAAATGGCAGAAAGTTGTAATAATTTTATTTCTTGACTCTTAATACTCATATATATTAAGTAAAATTCAGTTTGATCATAGAGTTTTATTGAGTTTCATGGTAGAGTTAAGAGGTGGTTGTAATGTGTATCTGTAATTTAAAAGGGAAAAACAAATTTTAAAGGAGAAAAAGAATGAAACATTTGATCTCAAAAGGTTTATTTGTTGCAGTCGCTATGGTGTTTATGGTGGGCTGTGCAGCACAGGGGCCTCAAAAACCCTTTTCTGAGTTTGCACCCCAGCCGCTTGATGCATCTCAGTACTCTCTGAAGCATAATAACTTTCTGGTAATTCTGGATGGTTCAAGTTCCATGGAGGAGATGTTCAACGGTAACCAGAAATTTGATATTGCCAGGGAGTTTGTGGGACGGATGAATCAGACTCTTCCAGAGATGGGTCAGGTTGGCGGATTGAGATCTTTTGGCCATAAACCAAGTGTCTCAGGAGACCCGACCATGATGCTGTATGGTATGGAACCATATACAGCTCAAGGATTTGCAGCTGGCCTTACTAAACTCACCGGTACTGGCGGAAACAGTCCTCTCTACAGAGCGCTCGGTGCAGCTATAGGTGATATTGACGGCAAATCTGGCACTACAGCACTTCTGATCGTTTCAGATGGCGAAAAGATGTCTCCAAAGACAACAGCTGCTGCACAGGCACTCAAAGATAAGTTCGGCGATACACTGTGCATCTATCCTGTTCTTGTTGGAGACGATAAAGAGGGTCAGGCACTGTTACAGAGCATCTCTGATATTGGTGGGTGCGGTTTTGTTTCAGAAGCTTCCCAGACTCTCTCATCATCAGCAATGGTTAATTTTGTGAAGAATGTTTTCCTTACAGCAGGGACTCCCAAATATGTACCTTCAGTAGTAAAAGACAGCGATAATGACGGCGTTCCTGATGACAGAGATAAATGCCCGGATACACCGCCAGGAGTAGAGGTTGATGCTGATGGTTGCCCACTGGATACAGATGGTGACGGTGTCTATGATTACCTTGATAAATGTCCGGGAACCCCTGCTGGTGCCAAAGTTAACCCAATGGGTTGCTGGGTACTTGGAGATCTTCTCTTTGACTTTGACAAGTCTGACATTAAACCAACTGGTTATGCTGACCTTGATGATGTTGTAGGTATCCTTAATAGAAATCCAGAGATGAATATTGTCCTTCAGGGCCATACAGACAGTAAGGGAAAAGATGCTTACAATCAGGCTCTCTCCATGAGAAGAGCTCAATCAGTTAGAACTTATCTTGTAAACAAAGGCATAATCGCAGATAGAATGAAATGTGAAGCATATGGTGAAAGCATGCCTGCTGCATCCAACGACACAGAATTTGGTCGTTCACTCAACAGAAGAGTTCAGCTGATGCCTGTTAAATAGCTCTTAACAGATAAGGGGATCTATCCTCTTTCTCAAGAGATCTATTTAAGAAATTTTCATATTACCGGCAGCCCATAAATACTCTTATGGCTGCCGTTTTTTTTAACGGCCAATGCCACATTAGAGGTGAACTATCGCGCTGTTGTGGCAAAAATCCGCCAGGGTAAGTACCGGAACAAAATTAATCCGGTAGTTTTCCTTAGATGATTATTTCTGCTCGGGTACTTAGTTTAAGTTACTTACAGGATTACTGAGTCAAAATGACAAAAATTATCGCACACAGGGGAGCAAGAAGCATTGCTCCTGAAAATACTATTGCTGCCGCAGAGACCGCCCGTATAATAGGGGCAGATCTCTGGGAGACAGATGTTCATGTAACCCGTGATGGCCATCTGATTATTTTCCATGATGACCATCTTCTCAGGACAACCAATGCTCTTAAAATTTTTCCTCAACATGAGAGTTTCTGTCTTGAGCAGTTTGATCTGGCTCAGATAGAGATGCTTGATACCGGATCTCTCTTTATTGAGACAGACCCCTTTGGAGAGATTGGAGCAGGAAACGTCTCTTCACAATCTCTTGAGTCCTTTAAAGGGGAGAAAATTCCAACCCTTGAGGCGGTGTTATACTATACAAAGAGAAGAGAGTGGCCTGTCAATCTGGAGCTTAAGGAGCAGACCGGTAAACTGAAAGGTTTTCCTCTTCCTAAGAGGGTTGTGGAGATGGTTAGAAAGATGGAGATTGATCCTGAACTTATTATCATCTCCTCATTTAACCACAAGTGGCTCAAAGAGGTGGAGATCCTGTTTCCAGAGCTTGAGATTCAGGCACTGGTGGGGGATGAACCTGACCAGGCGCTGATATGGAGTGGCTACAGTTTTGATACATACAATGTTGACAGCAGCAGAGTAACCATGGAGGAGATTGAGTCTCTTCAGAAGATGGGCAAAAAAGTGAATCTTTTCACCGTGAACAGCAGAGAGGATATGGTGCGCTATATTGATGCCGGAGTGGATGGCATTTTTACTGACTATCCACAGAGTATGAAGATGCTATTAAAACCAACAGAAAAACAGGGTGTTTATTAGAGAATGAATGATAATAGCCAGGTAGAAAAGGTGCTGTGTCTCAGCCGGAGAGATTTTCCGGTTGAGTGGTTAAGAGAGAGAGCCGTGGTAAGGATGGATGAGGATTTTTTTTTCAATACCTTCTCCTCAGACTCCGGTTTTCAACCGCACTGGATTGATCGTCCATCAGCTGAACACAACAGATCATTCAAGCAGCTTATCCCCTATGTTCTCATTCAGGCAGAGATGGGAGCGCTTACAGCCATCTACAGAAGAGGTGGGGGGGAGAGCCGCCTTCACGATCTCTGGTCAATGGGGATAGGTGGCCACATCAACCCCTCAGACAGCCTTCAGGATAGCTATTCATCTGCTCTGTCAGGCCAGCGGAGAATGGATGAAGAGCTTTCTGAAGGTAAGATAGAAGAGTCAGGCTCCCTGAACGGTGAAACCGATCTGAGGCAGCTGCTCTATTCCGGCATGGAAAGAGAGCTTGGTGAAGAGCTTCTATCCAGACCTCATGGCTCTTTACCGCTGTTTCTCGGAACCATTAATGAGGAGTCAACTGATGTTGGGAAGGTTCATTTTGGAGTGGTTTTCAAGATAATGACAGACTCTCCAGAGAGTTTTATTCCAGGAGAGGAGCTTGCAGATTTCCAGTGGATTAAAACTGAGACGCTATTTAAAGGGGGTGGCCATGATTTCAATATGGAACTCTGGTCTCAAATGGCGGTTGGTCTGTTTGAAGAGTTCTCTTCTCCCCGCTCCTGAAACCAAGTGAGGCAATATGATATTTGATGCTGATGATCTGGAGAGTCTGGAAAAGGCCAAAAGGCTTCTTGAAACCCCGGGTCTTGCTGTGAAGTTTAACGATTTTCTTGGAGCCCCAATTGAAAAGGGGTTTGAAATGCTTCCTGAGAAGTGGAGAGAGAAGGTGGGGCAGATCACCCACTCCGCACTATCCAGGGCAGTGGATAGAGTGTCATTTACACTCAATGATGCCCCATACAGACAAGCCTCCAACCTCTGGCACAAGATTGCTGTTGGAGCAGCAGGAGGGATAAGCGGTTTTTTTGGTCTGAGTGCTCTGGCTCTGGAACTTCCACTATCTACAACCATCATGCTCCGTTCCATTGCAGATATTGCAAGAAGTGAAGGTGAACCTGTCACTTCACCTGCCACAAGAGTTGCCTGTATGGAGGTGTTTGCCTTTGGTAGAACAAAGAGTATGGATGATCCCAATGAATCTGCCTATTTTATAGCACGGGCCGCACTGGCCTCCTCAGTTGCCAATGCTGCAGAGCATATTACAGAAAAAGGGTTACTTGAGGGTTCTCCTGCTCTTTTGAGGCTCATTTTTCAGATATCTGACAGATTCAGCGTCCAGGTTACTGAAAAAGCTCTCTCTCAGGCTCTTCCTGCCATTGGAGCTGCTGGAGGGGCCATCATAAACACCATTTTTATTGACCATTTTCAAAATATTGCAAGGGGCCATTTTATTGTACGGCGTCTTGAGAGAAAATATGGCACACAGATGGTTCAAAGTGCCTATGAGATACTGGAACCGTTCAAAAAGAGCTGGAGAGAGTTATGATAACCATTTTATGTGAAACTCTATGGAGATCCCCCAATGTCCGCATTTTGCGAAGATATCTACATAATGGTAGACCTGTTATGTCTGATTCTTCCCTGCGCATATCAGAATATTGCCACTACAGAGATGCAGTGGCTCTTCTCATGATAGTTCTGCTCCTTACAGTGGTGATGGGATGTGGTGAAGATAAGAGCGCTTCTGAAAAAAAGGGGGCACAGAGCAGCTCATCGATATCAGTTAACCAATCTGGTGGAGATAGTGTCAACCCCTCTGGTGCTGATACTGTGAGTTCATCGGACAGTGTGACAGCTTCTACCGACAGTACCCTGAATAAAATCACTGCCACCTTGCCTGAAGGTATTGAATGGCTTACCAATGAGACAGATCCTCTCATCTCTTCTCCTGATGCAGTCAAGGGGGGAACACTTCACTCTGTCATATTGAGTTTTCCCATGACCTTCCGCACAGTGGGGCCAGATTCCAACGGAAGTTTCAGGAGTGCTATTCTTGATAACCAGCTCTCCCTTATAAATATCCACCCTGATACTGACAATATTATCCCTGAGCTTGCCACCCACTGGGCATTTGATAAGGACAAAAAGACCATGTACTTCAAGCTCAACAGAACTGCAACCTGGTCTGACGGAGTTCCTGTTACAGCGTGGGATTATGCATACACACTTGATTTTATGCGCTCTGAACATATTATCGCCCCCTGGTATAATGACTACTATACTAAGGAGATTGAATCTGTCACTGTCTATGATGACTACACTATTGCCGTCAGAAGCACCAAAGCACAGCCGGATCTCTACCTGATGTTAGGCATCTCTCCCACACCACGCCATTTTTTCGGGACTCTCAAGAGCGATTTTGTCAACGATTACAACTGGAAGATAGTTCCCAATACAGGGGCATACCAGATAGATGACTTTAAGAAGGGCAAATATGTCAATTTCAAGAGGAAAAGAGATTGGTGGGGGGAGAATCTGAGATATTTCAGAAACAGATTCAATGTGGATCGGGTCAACTTGACTGTGGTCAGAGATTTTAACATGCTGTGGGAATATTTCAAAAAAGCAGAGATTGATATGTTTGCCCTCACCATGCCCAACTACTGGTATGATAGATCCAATACAGATATTTTTAATAAGGGGTATGCTGAGAAGATATGGTTTTTCAATGAGACCCAGAGGTCTGCATCAGGAATGTGGCTGAATGAGGATAAGGAGATCTTTGCTGACAGACGGGTACGCCTTGCCTTTGCTCACGCCATGAATGTACAGAAGGTGATAGACAAGGTGCTCAGGGGTGACTATTTCCGGCTGGATCAGGCGTATATCGGATATGGTGCCTACACCAATAGCCAGATCAGAGCCAGACCCTTCAGTATTGAGAGTGTGGAGTCACTCATGACAGATGCAGGGTGGCATCGGGGCAGTGACGGTATCTGGCAGAAGGGGCAGCTCCGCTTTTCAGTGGAGGTGACCTATGGATTTGAGGAGCACACCCCAAGAGTTGTGGTATTAAAGGAGGAGGCTCTGAAAGCTGGTGTTGAACTTCGCCTTCAGCAGCTGGACAGCACAGCAGCCTTTAAGACGATTCTGGAGAAGAAGCATGATGTTGCATGGATGGGGTGGAGCACAGGTATGAGACCTGCCTACTGGGAGAGCTGGCACTCGGCAAATGCCCATAAGGTTCAGACCAATAATATTACCAATACAGATAATCCTGAACTTGACACCCTTATTGACAAGTACAGAGCCAGCCTTGATGAGCAGGAGCGTATTGACCTTTCTGTAAGAATTCAGGCACTGATCCACGAGCAGGCATCGTTTGTTCCCACATTCATGGTACCATATGTGAGGCATGGATACTGGCGCTGGCTGAAACTTCCCCCAAACCATGGCACAAAAAAATCAGAGGATCTGTTTGACCCCTTTGGCTCAATGGATGGTGGACTATTCTGGTTTGATAAGAGAGTATATGATGAGACCAGGAGTGCCATGAAAAATGGCACTCTGTTTGAACCTGTGACTATTATTGATGAGAAGTTCAAGCCAGCATCAGCAGCAGAATAGAGGTTAGCAGAATTTTCGGTAGAGGGGTTTTCTTGTGGTGATAAATCAAGAGCAGTTTAATGGAAACAGTTGTGAACAGAGATAATATATTAATGGCAGACATCGGTGATATTCTTAAAGTAAGCAATCTTGTTATCTCTTTTGATACTGAAAATGGCAGGGTCAGGGCAGTTGATGGTGCAGGATTTGAACTCAGACAGGGTACCACTCTTGGCATTGTCGGAGAGTCCGGGTGTGGAAAGAGTGTGACTGCCCTTGCCATAATGGGACTGCTTCCAAAACCTTCCGGCCAGATTGAATCAGGGGCCATTGAGTTTAAAGGCAGAGATATGGTTCCTGTTATGGCCAGACCAGGTGAGATGCAGAAGATCCGCGGAAGAAAGATCTCCATGATATTCCAGGAGCCAATGACAGCTCTCAATCCTGTTCAGAAGATCGGTAAGCAGATGAATGAGGTCTATCAGCTTCATTTCCCCCAGATGGAACAAAAGCAGATGGACAGAGCCTCTGTTGAGATGCTAAACCAGGTTGGCATGGCCAATCCTGAAGAGGTGACACGTCACTATCCACATGAGCTTTCAGGTGGAATGCGTCAGCGGGTGATGATTGCAATGGCACTCTCATCAAAACCAGATATCCTGATTGCAGATGAGCCAACAACTGCCCTTGATGTCACTGTGCAGGCTCAGATTCTTGAGATGATCCGTGAACTTAAGCTCAAACTCTCCATGTCAGTGATCCTCATTACCCATGATCTTGGCGTGATTGCAGAGAACTGTGACGACGCTGTGGTCATGTATGGGGGTAGAGTGGCTGAGAGGGCAGGGGTAGCTGAGCTTTTCAGTAACCCTCTCCATCCATATACAGTGGGGTTGCTTAAATCCATCCCAGCTCTTGCCAGAACTCCCAAGAGTACTCTTCCCACCATAAGGGGGGTGGTTCCATCTCTGGAAGAGATGCCGTCCGGTTGCCGGTTCAGCAATAGGTGTGACCATGTGATGGATATATGCCACTCTGTCGTGCCATGTGAAGTTGAGGCAATAACTGGCCACCTTGTATCGTGTCATATGGTGCAACCAGAAACCAGATAGCCCCTTACCATCCAGGGACTACTGCTCTGTCATTGCAAGCTTGACACCAAGAGCTGCAAATGTGGCTGCAAAAGATCGCTGCATCCAGACAATTGCCCTTGGAGAGTTTACAACGTATCTGCTCACCCCGGTTGCACAAAGGCCATACAGAATAAATACAGCTAATGTCATGGCCATGAATATAAGACTTAGAACAAAAATCTCAAACATTGGTGAGGAGGTGTTGGGCGAGACAAAAAGTGGCAGAAATGCCAGAAAGAATATCGACAGTTTAGGGTTAAGAATATTGATTAGAAAACCTCTCACAGCGATCTGCCATAAACCAGTTTCTCTGGAATATGACTTAAATTGAAAGGCACCAGTTTCACGCCACATTGACCATGCAAGATAGATCAGATATGCAGCACCAGCAAATTTAACACCCTGGAATGCAAGAGCGCTCGTGTGAAGAATGGCAGAGAGTCCAAGTGTGCTTGCAGCCAAGTGCGGGATAATTCCAGCTGTGCAGCCAAATGCTGCTGCAATACTTGCCCGCCAGCCAAGAAAAAGAGCGGTTGACAGTGTATAGATGACACCTGTCCCAGGTATCAGAATAACAACCAGTGATGTTATCAAGAATTCAGTGCTTATGTTGAACATTATTATCTCCAGTTAGGCTATCTGCATGAAACAATATACCAGTCGCTCAAGGATACAAATAAGTCAGTAAGCTTTGAGTTTGGAGAGCATGGAAGATTATTTTTCGCAAATAGCCTTAAGTCTATTTTTCCATATTCTGTAATATTTTTTTCAGTAACTCTATACGACTCTTATTCTCTGCATCATCTCTCATGGCCAGTACCAACTCCTTTTTCATAACAATTTTGTCTATAGCTACAACATTGGAGATACCCTCTTTTGCTGCTAGATAGAGCATCACATTCGGGTCAGTAATTGCCACGGGGTGGCGCCCTCCTGAGAGCTTTCTTAATAGAGATACTTCATCTGGTGCCCTGTCCACATGATCAGGATATTTCTGCATGGCATCATCAATAACTTTAGGATAAACATAGGTCTGAACAATTCCAACTTTATATTTTTTAAACAGATCATCAATATTTTCAAAACTGACATTGCTCTCTGCCTGAGCCAATATACTCACCTCAGACCAGTCAACTGGTAGTGATGCTACAAATCCTCTATCCACCTCTTCAGGCCAAGCCGGAAAATATCCAACATACTCCTCTTTTGTTGCCTTGTTCTTTGCCCTTAACCATGGGAAAAAATCAACTTTAAGTGTGATGCCCTCTTTTTTGAGTATCCCTCTCAATTTCTGAATTGAGTTTCCTTCACTTGCCATATCACTACCTGAGTAAGGCTGCCAGTCAAGTGAAGCGATCTTCCAGACCTCTTCAGCATAAGAGTCTGTTATAAGTATCGTTATGAGGAACATCAAAGCCATTACAACCCTTCTAGTAAACATAGTTTCCCCCTTCTCTTTCAACAGGTTACAGGTATAAAAAAAGATTCGGCTCAACTGCTGCTTCTACCTATTCTGTTTCAGTTTCCGATCAGAATATTCCTGAAGTTAATGGAGAGTTTCACAAAAATGGGCAGAGCAGTATTGAGTTTTTCATTTTCTGTTGATATACAATGTAATTATGGAAATCAAGCAAAAACTAATAAGACTCCAGACAGAAGAGGGTGAGCTGCTCTCAAGTGGCCAGAGCCTGGCTCACAATACGAATACGATTAGCGACGGATCAGACAGAGAAGATATGCCAATTTTGGAGGTAAGTCGTCTGACTAAACACTTTCCTCTTCATGGGGGTATATTCCTTAGGCAGAAAGGGGTTGTCCATGCAGTGGACGATCTCTCTTTTGATGTGAAAAAGGGGGAGACCCTGGGGCTGGTAGGAGAATCAGGGTGTGGAAAGACAACTCTTGGTCGGTGTATTATGGGTTTATACCCTCTTACCAGTGGAGAGGTCAGGCTTCATGGAAAAAATATCACAGGTATCAAGGGTCGTAAGCTCAGAGAGTCCCGCCTCAGGATGCAGATGATCTTTCAGGACCCCTTTGAATCTTTAAACAGCCGTCACACTGTAGGAGAGATCCTTGAGGAGAAGTACATTATCCACACCCGGCTCAACAGCACTGCACGCAGGGCAGAGGTTGCCAGGCTCCTGGAGAGGGTTGGACTTGCCAGACAGGCAATGACAAAGTTCCCACATGAGTTCAGCGGAGGGCAGCGTCAGCGGATCGGCATTGCAAGGGCCATAACCCTTGAACCTGAAGTGCTTATCTGTGATGAGCCTGTCTCTGCGCTGGATGTCTCTGTTCAGTCACAGATTCTCAATCTTATGCTGACCCTCCAGAGAGAGATGGGTTTGACCTCTCTCTTTATCTCCCATGACCTTGCAGTGGTACGCCACGTATCTGACCGGATTGCTGTTATGTATCTTGGTCAGATTGTGGAGATTGCCAGTGCCAGTGCAATATATGATAATCCAAAACACCCCTATACATCTGCACTGATCTCTGCCATTCCTGTGGTTGACCCTGCGGCACGGCGTGAGAGAATCTTACTCAGAGGCGAAGTCCCTTCTCCGCATAAACCGCCTGACGGTTGCAGGTTTCATACACGATGCAGATATGTTATGGATATCTGCAAAGAGGAGTCTCCTTTACTGAAACCTGTCAGCGACTCACTGATATCTGCCGGAGTTGCAGACTCAACCCATCTTGTGGCGTGTCACCTCTATTAGCTGGCCTTATACCTTGAACTTTCCCACAATTGCATTAAGCTCTTTAGCCATTCCATTCAGATCTTTTGCGCTTGATCTGATCTGACCGCTGCCACTTGAGATC
>Ga0066603_10000991_pt1 | contig 19900 bp, 13 predicted proteins | sample Higcelweek8metaG_FD_59482 | JGI IMG/M metagenome (GOLD analysis project Ga0066603, IMG submission 59482) | Freshwater pond sediment microbial communities from the University of Edinburgh, under environmental carbon perturbations - High... | ecosystem: Environmental > Aquatic > Freshwater > Pond...
GGATAAAAAGTATGAACCTGATCAAATCCGACCTGACGTATATATTTGCCGTCACAGTTCATTAAATACATATTAGTTATAGGATTCCATGCGTTGTCAATCATTCCGAAACAGCGTGTCGAGCTGAATGCAATATCACCGTTTGGAAGATAACACGGTTCAAAATCAGCAACAACACTGCCCTCGGGATTGAATGTGAGCTGTTTAATTTCTGACGGATTCTCAATTTCCATTTCGTAAATCTTATAGCCCGTACCTTTTTTGGTTCCGGATATTGCAAAAAGAACTTTCTTACCGTCAAAAGAAATACATGGATCCCGTACTACCCCGCTGTCATCAATACCGTTTTTCTTATAAAGATACTCATGTGTTGAGTAATAATTCTTCATATTCAATACACAAAGAGCACTGCTGTCAGCCCATTCAAGATCAGAATAATTTGCCTCGGCATTATCATGATATCCTACCATAAACCCGCCGAAATTATGGTGTTTTGTAAACATAATGCTTTTAAGATAATCTGAGTATGGCTTCATCCTCGCTGTGCGTCTGTAATGACAGGCTAAATAATACAGATTCTTATCACCTGTGATTTTGGCTGAAGCACTATCATAGAGTGAAGCATAAACAGATGGCAGACTGTCAATAATAGCCGCAGCAGCATTTTTATAATCACCATCTGTAATCCCGTCCTGATCTTCCCAGTCGGAAGTTATCTCTGATGAAATACTGGCAGGTATTGTTTCATCTATCTCTGCCAGTGCATTATGTAAAGGGCTGACAACCGGACTTGAAAGCAGCGTAAATGTCAACATGATAAACCATAAAGCTGACTGGCATGATTTACATTTCACATTGACATGATTTTTAATTCTACTCATAAACATACTTCCCGATAGGAGAATTTGACTTAAAGATATGCAGATTTATGTTTCATCTTTTCGAAAGCATTTTTGTCCCATGTGATATAATATAACATCAATATCACAAAATTGATTGTTTCGGCACTGAACTCTTTTAAGATTGTGTACACTGTCTGGGTACAGTTCCATTTAATCCCCAAAACTCCTGATGGCGTATATTAATTTATAAGATTGAATTTGCTATCCTTTCCGGTCGCCAAAGGCAGACCAGATATTTTATGGCAAAAAGTTGAGTAACTATTGAATGTATTGAATTTTATGGAGTTACAATGAAGCGGTTTGAAGAATTATTTGATGAATTAACGAAAAAAGCTGCCAGCAGAAATCCAGATTCAGGGACAGTGAAAGAGCTTGATAAGGGTGTACACTTTATAGGCAAGAAAGTTATCGAAGAAGCCGGTGAGGTGTGGATCGCATCTGAGTATGAAGGCAACGAAAAAACCGCAGAAGAGATTTCGCAGCTTTTATATCATTTACAGGTGATGATGATTGCGAAGGGCATTTCGCTTGATGATGTGTACAAGTATCTGTAAATGTTTAATTTTCACCATCTATTGCTTTTGACAGAGGAGTTTTCAAATGATAAAAATAGCGATTCCAAATAAAGGCGCGCTTTCTGAAGATGCAATTAATCTTATCAGTGAAGCCGGATACAAATGTAAAAGACATTCAAGCGAACTTGTGCTTGCAGATGCGAAAAATGATGTTGAGTTCTATTTCCTGCGCCCGCGTGATATAGCAATTTATGTAGGACACGGGTTCCTTGACATTGGAATAACAGGACGGGACCTTGCACTTGACAGCGGTACTAATGTGAATGAATTCATGGCACTTAATTTCGGCCACTCATCATTTTACTACGCAGTTCCAAAGACAGCTGTATCAACACCGGATCAGTTTGACGGTTTACGGATTGCTACATCCTACCCGCACATTGTTGAACTTGACATGAAAAAACGCGGTTTGAATACAAAGATTATAAAGCTTGATGGTGCAGTGGAAATTTCAATAAAACTCGGAGTTGCCGATGCAATAGCCGATGTAGTGCAGTCAGGACGCACACTCACTGAAGCCGGACTAAAAACTGTCGGTGAACCGATCATGAGTTCTGAAGCAATTGTTATTGCGCACTCGGCAGAATCTTTGACAAATCCGGCGGCTGATACTTTTATGAAAAGGCTTAAGGGAATAATTGTTGCAAGAGATTATGTCATGATCGAATATGACATTCCTAAAACTTCCCTTGCAGAAGCATGCGCCATAACACCGGGAATTGAGTCCCCTACGGTCTCGCCTCTGAGCAATGAAAACTGGGCAGCAGTCAAAGCAATGATTAAAAAAGGCCAGATGAATCAGATCATAGACCAGCTTGCAGATATCGGTGCAAAAGGTATTATTGCAACTGAAATCCGCACATGCAGAATCTGATGCCTTCGCCTTTTCATATAAACACGGAGGAATAATGAAAATTGCGATGAGAATTATCAGTGCCGTCTTTGTTTTCGGAATAATCGCTTTTGTTTTCAGCTCACTTGGTTTAAATGATATTAAAAAAATGTACATCAATGATATTAACATTTCCAGAATAGAAGATGGTGTTTACACAGGTGAATTTCATAAAGCGCGCTGGAACTACAGCGTAGAAGTTACAGTAGAGAATCAGCAGATAAAATCAATTATCCTGACAAATGAAATTAAAGAGCGCGGACGCAGGGAAATTGCAGAAAAAGTAATCGAAAAAATAATTGAAAAACAGTCACTCAATATTGATGCTGTTTCCAGTGCAACTGTCGACACCCGTGCTATCCGAAAAGCTGTCGACAATGCATTAGTAAAAAGTAACATGATTATCAAATAATTCTCAAACAGACAGTCTGGTAAAAAATTCAATAACTTTGCACAACTTTATTAATTCATATCTCATAAGTTTTTTCTTCCTTACTGCAATAGTCAATAAATCATAGACACATCCTGCATATTTTTACAAGCTTCTCACATATTATCGTATATCAACAGCATATCGCAAAAAAAACTCATACTTACTATCATATTAGTTAACATCAACAACTTACCGTCACAGTTACACAAGCACACTTCATTGTACTTGCAAAAAAAGATGTATTAGTGGATAATTATTCTACTTCCACATTGTGTTGAGATGGCACATAAAGATGAAAACACGGGAATGTAAAAATATGACTATTGATAACTCATCACAGCACAACAACTTAACCGCTTTAAACAACAGGTATATGCACATATTTGAATCCGCACCTGATGGATTACTTTTTGCCGATGCCAAAACAGGTGAAATAATTGATGCAAATCCATTCATGCTTGAAATGTGTGGTTACAATCGGGATCAGATTGTAGGAAAAAAAATGTGGGACATCTGCTTTTTAAAAAATATTTTTCCTGATATTTCATCTTTTTCAAAGATTGCTGATAAAAAAGCCGTTCATAATGAAAGTTTAATAACAAATCCAACAGATGGCCGGCTCATTGATGTTGAATTCAGCTGTAATGCTTTTAATGTAGATGAAGCATCTTTTCTGTTGTGCAACATAAGAGACATAACTGAACGTAAACGCGGCGAATATTCAATACTTGCTGAAAAAGAACGTCTGATAGTTACATTACGCAGTATAGGTGATGGAGTTATCACTACTGATACTCATGGCAACGTAAGCATTATGAATAGAATTGCCGAGCAGCTTACAGGATGGAAACAGGATGATGCCGCTGGGAAGCCCCTTGACCTTCTTTTTAATATCATTGACGAAAAGACACGTAAGCCAAACGAAAACCCTGTAAGAAAAGTACTTGAAACAGGACAGATTGTTGAATTGGCAAGTAATACTATTTTGATTTCAAAAGACGGTACAGAAAGAAAAATCAGTGACAGTGCAGCTCCGATTAAAGATAAAAATAATTCAATTGCCGGCATTGTACTTGTTTTCCGCGACATAACAGAAAAGCAGAAACTTATTGATACTGCATTGACTGTTCAGAAACTTGAATCACTCGGGGTCCTTGCAGGCGGTATTGCACATGATTTCAATAATCTTTTAGGCGGTATTTTCGGATACATCGAGCTTGCAGAAAGAGAATGCGACACAGACCGCAGAGCATCATACCTGTCAAAGGCAATGACCTCTATTGACAGAGCGCGCGGACTGACTTCACAGTTGCTCACATTCTCCAAGGGCGGTGCTCCCATACAGAAAACCGGCCCGTTATTTCCTTTTGTCCAGGATGCAGTTCAGATTGCACTTACCGGCAAAAATGTATCATGTGTTTTTCAGGTACAGGAAAATCTGTGGCAATGCAGTTTTGACAGGATTCAGTTCACTCAGGTGATTGACAGTATAGTTATCAATGCCAGCGAGGCAATGCCGGAAGGCGGAATTATTCAATTAAAAGCAGACAATGTCACCCTGGCTGAAAATGAACACCACAGCTTGACAAGTGGCAATTATGTCAGACTCTCTGTTGCTGATAACGGAATTGGCATACCAAAAGAGTTGCTGCACCGCATTTTTGATCCATTTTTCACAACAAAAACCAAAGGACGCGGGCTTGGACTTGCAACATGCTATTCAATAATAAGGCAGCATAACGGATGCATTGATGTTGAGTCGGAATTGGGAAAAGGCAGCACATTTCATGTATACATTCCTGCGAAAACAGATTCTGCTGTATCTCCTTCTGACAATGACTTGACAGTACATAAAGGAAACGGTACATTTCTTGTGATGGACGATGAAGAGGTGATGCGGGAAACATTTTCAGGAATGCTCGGTTCCATGGGATATAATGTAATATGTAAAGAAGATGGAAATGATGCGGTTGATTTCTTCATATCTGATATGGAAAATAAAAAGATACTGACAGGAATGATATTTGATCTGACAGTCCCGGGTGGAATGGGCGGGCTCGCTGCAGTTGAAAAAATCAGAAAAATAAACATTGAAATTCCTGTATTTGTCTCCAGCGGCTATGCAGAAGATCCTATCATGAAAAACCCCCTTAAATATGGATTTACAGATAGTATATCCAAACCATTCATGAAAAAAGAGCTTTCAGATCTGTTGAACAGACACTTTAAATACACGTAATTATAAATAGCCATACCTGCTGATTTTTTTGCAGCCATATCCGGAAAAATTTTCAATAACTACCCGATATTTCAGAATAGTATTTTAACTGAAAAATCAAATACAAATTATGGTATTTCATCACGCCTCCTGAATTCCCGGAGGACTTGTAATATTTTGATTTTCTTTAAATTTCCCTTCAAAATCCGCATAGGATTACAAAACGGGTTAATATTTAAATTGGATGAGGATTATTTTATTTACAAATGAATTCAAGCCACTGTCATACTGAAGAAGTTTTTGAGCCTGCGTCATTCGATGAGGTGCTCCATGATCTCAAGATTAATAATCTGAAAATAGTTGTCAACTCACGCATGAAGCGAAGCTGGAATGTTAAAATCAACACTCTCTCCAATTACAGGACACTCACTATTCCATCATATTTACATGATGCGCCTTTCAATATTAAAAAAGCTCTTATCGAATGGTCTGTGCTTCCTCAGAAAGCTGCAGATGCGCAAAAAAGACTTATTGCAATTGCAAAACATGATCTGGAAAAAATAATTCAGCACTATATCACTACAAATCATTCAGTACAGTCACACCGCAGATTGAATATGCCGACAAACACTGAAGCTCTTGATGGCATTAAGTATAATCTCAAGGATATTTTTGATACAGTCAATAAAGAGTACTTTAACGATGAACTTGCTGCGCTCCTGAGGTGGGGCAAGTTGACATCAGGTACATCGTATCAGATGACACAGAAAATCTCACATGGTGATCCTGTCAATATAATCACTATTGCAGGATGCTATAATCATACAGAAATTCCGCGCTTTGCAATTGAAGCAGTCATGTTTCATGAAATGCTTCATATAAAAATCCCGCCTTATAAGAAAAACGGCAAAAATGTTATTCACGGACCTGAATTTAAACATGCTGAGAAACTTTTCAGATACTATAAAGAGTGGCGCATCTGGGAGAAGGAACATTTAAGAGACATTGTAAGGTTAAGAAGAAGAAAAAGATACTGAGTTTCTTTTACCAGGCACGGTTTAACTAAAAAACGCAGATGAAATTGTAAATTATGCATTTCGCCCCCTAAATCGCAGGGATTTAGGGGGCGAGGATTTAAGTTTATAGTGCCCGGTAAAAAATTACTTATGCAGTATTTTTTCTTTTAATGCAATGTATTTCGCGGTCATTACAGAAGGCAACTGACTCTCGCGTATATCGTATCCGTAAGCCCCTTTACTTAAAATAATTATCGGCGGTGATTGAATCCGCTTGAAAACTGCACGGGACATGCTCCTTACAAACCATTCAAGATCATCAACAAATACCTGAGGATTGCCGAGGTTGTATTTGTCAAATATTGAGCTGCTTAAAGGCAATTTTTCACAAATGCTGCCATTATCATACCATTCAAGCACAGTTTCAGGGTTCAGCCTGTTATAATCGGTAAATCTCTTAACCAGAATATCATGATAACCCCATTTCATGGGGTCAATCTGATTGTTCTTAAGTTCAGCTGACGGCGGCATTACAAATCCATAGTATTCATCCGGAATAAGTGATTCTGAAATGACAGTATCTTTATAAACTTCACGATTCATAAAATCTGCCATTTCAAATACTTCTGTTTTCAGAAGATCACCGATAGGCGAAATCCCTCCGTTTACATCACCATAAAGCGTCGCATACCCTAAAGCAATTTCAACTTTATTCCCGTTGCACACCAGAAGTCCATTCAGTATTCCGGCGACATTTGACAGAATACTTGTACCGCGGATTTTTGCCTGAATATTTTCACAGTTGAATTCAGAAGGACTAAATGCACTCAATGCGGCAGTATTATCGTTTGACAATTGCTCGACCGGTATTATATGATATTCAATTCCGAGTTTCTTCGCAAGATTGGAAGCTATTGACTTTGTGGTACTGCTGTTATACTTTGTCGGCAGGTTAAATGAGATTACCCGTGCTGCTCCTGCGGCCTGCTCCAGAAGACATGCAACCAGAGCGCTGTCAATACCGCCGCTTATTCCGATTATGTAAGGGAATGCACTGCTTCCCAGAATTGTATCCATCCCGCGAATACCTTCAATAATTGCCCGGTATTTCGACTCAATGGCTGAAATCTGTTTTTTTACAGCAGGTTTCTTTTTTAAACCGGTATTGAATACAAGAAGTTCTTCTTTAAAAATATCTGACGCATTATGCACAATAGATGCATCCTTATTGTAAACAGCACTGTCCCCGTCAAAGACAACAATATTTTTCCCGCAATTCTGCATACCTACGCAATTGACATAAAAAAACGGAACAAACCTGCCTGCGTCACGGAAGCTGTCGCGGATACGGTTGTTTCTTGCCTGATTTTTGCCATAAGTCCATGGGCTTGACGAAAGATTAAAAATCATTTCAGCACCGTGATTTATAAGCATTCCTGTCACATTAAGCGCATTACCCTTGTAAGAATAATCATTGAACCACAGATCCTCACATATTTCAACACCAACAGTTATTTTCTTACTGTCAATTTCAATTTCAAATGGCTGAAGCAATTCTTCAAGCGGCACACCTTTATCAATTGAGAGATCCTGAAGTGAAAAGAAATACCGACCGTCATCAAAGATTCTGTAATTAGGCAGCAGCGTTTTCACTGCAACGTCATTGAAACCTGAATCAGACCTGTTTTTTACGGGTAAGCCATTATAAAAACAATATGCGACATTATATTTCCTTATCCGGCCGTCTTTATTTGTTTTTCCATTGTCAAGATATACATTTCCATAAATAACCGCTATACCATCAGATAAGGCGGCAATTCTTTCATTGAACTCAAGCAGATATTCACACCATACCTGATCAAGCCATTTATCCCCTGACAGATAGCCGCTTATGCACATTTCCGGAAAAGCAATTATTGAGCACATTTCTTTTTTTGCATCTGCAATATACGTTTTCATGCTCTCAAAGTTTTTTTCAGGTTCACCTGGAAATATTCTCATCTGAGCTAAAGCTATTTTCATTGATAAGTCCTCTATTTTAAAATAATTTCACAGTGCATGATTTATAAAGTACTTGACTATCTGCGCATGGTCATTAAAAAAATCAGATTCATGCTGTTCAATTTTGTAAAGCGGCAGCCAGAACGCCTCCCCTGCGTCATCACCAGCTGTAATTTCAGGCAGTTCCTTTACATTCAATTCAAACATAAACGCGTGACTTACAACTCTTCCACGCGGATCACGAAACGGCTGATCAAAAACATGGGTAAGTTTAATTGACCCCTGGAGTTCTTTATATCCGATATTTATTTTTGTTTCTTCTTTAAGTTCACGCAGGCAGGCCCGTTCTATTGATTCAGACTGATTTACAAATCCTCCGGGAAGGGCAAAACAGCCTTTTCCCGGATTGCCTTTTCTTTTGACAAGAAGTACATGACCAAGTCCAATGACAACTGCATCAGCAGTCACAAAAAGAGGCGGATATGGGGCACTCTCCCATTTTTTACGGTAACTCTTTATATACTGATACTCTTCCTGAAGTTTTGCAAATGCACTTTCAGTTGTCCACTTGCCGATTTTTTCAGAAACCGCCTCAGGCAGATACTCCGCGACATCAATAATTCTATTCTCAAAAACAGCATTCCTGATTTGTGTTGCACTGATGCCGTCAGCCTGCATGGTCACTTTGTCAAGATGCCACTGAGGAAAATAATTAAGATAAAATGATGTATCGTCCTTAAAATGCCCGACAATTGTAATTGTTCCTTCAGAAACGATAACACTGATTTTCTGCTGTACACGCATAACCCAGTCTGTAAAATTATATGCGGAATCACTTAGAGGAATAATTGTAACCTCCCCTATTCCACGTGCTTTCAATGAATCTCTTATAAACTTCTCCCGCTCCTGGGTATTGAACGGATTTCTGATACTTCTGGGGGCGTTATGTGAGCCGACTATTATAATTATATGTTCTGCTATTCTGGATGCATGCTCAACAAGGCAGAGGTGACCTTTGTGAAATGGCTGAAAACGGCCGATAATTACTGCGAAATTAAATTTTTTCATATATCTCCTTCACCTGTCTCCCTGACAGGCTACACTGTAAAATTACACATTCAGCACAAATGTGTCAATGATCATTTTTGATAATCAGGTTTATTGAATGCTATGGTAAAATCATATACAAGCAACTATTTTAGTATTAAAACAAGAGCAGTCTGTAATTTACAACACTGCTGACAACTATGAAATTTCAATCAAGGCCTCGTGAATAAATTCATTGGAGAGACAATGTTAAAAACCGATTTACATTCATTTGTAGAGAAATATGCGCCTGAAATTTTATCATCTGTTCATCCGCTTTCAGAAATGGAGCGAATCGAACTGCTTGCTAATGGAAATACTGCGCAATCATGGGATACAATCGGCATTGTTGACGGATTTAATCCGAAACTGGTTCGGGGATCTGATTTCAGCGGCTGTGTAGTACTTGGCAAATGCAGTGATACCTACTCTGATGAAAGTGGTTTTTACCTGCATCAGGGTATTTACAACAGTAAAATCAGGAATTCCATTATCAAAGATAATGTGGCAATAAATGCTGTACATTGCTGCAATTTTTACAAAATAGAAGAGAATGCAGTACTTCATAATATCGGAGAAATAACATCATCACAGACCGCACGTTTCGGTCAGGGTGGAATTCAGAATGGATCACAGAAGTGGATAGATATAATCAATGAAAATGGCGGGCGGGCAGTTATCCCATTTACAGGAATGACATGTGGTGACGCATTTATCTGGGCAAAATACCGTGATGATTTTAAACTGCAGAATCTATTCTCTTCCATTACAGATACAACATGCATTCCTAATATGTCAACAATAGGTATTGTTGGAAACAATGTTTTAATCCGAAACGTCAAGATCATCAATGATACCAGTTTTAATGAGTATGCGCAGATAAATGGAGCTGATATTATTAGTAATGCGACAATAAGAAGTTCAAAAGCGGAAAAGACTGTCATTGGTGCAGGAGTGCAGTTACGAAATGCAATAATAGGGTATGGAAATCATATTGATTCCGGGGCTCAGCTCCAATCAGTACTCAGCGGCAGCGCGGTTTCGATTCATCAGTGTGCACGTATCAGTCAATCCATAATTGGAGACAACGCAGGGATCGGATGCTGCGAAATTGCAAACTGTCTTATTTTCCCGTCCCACGGTCAGCATCACAACAGTTCTTTTCTCATAGCGTCAATGATAGGCGGACAGAGTAATATTGCATCGGGAGCAACTATCGGATCAAACCATAATTCGCGTGCAAATGATGGAGAGCTCTGGGCATCACGCGGTTTCTGGCCGGGCCTGTGCACAAGCTTTAAGCATAACAGCCGTTTTGCATCATATACATTATGCGCCAAAGCAGACTATCAGTATGAAATTGACAATCCATTTCCATTCAGTCTTATAGCCAATGATTCAGCACATGATACGCTTATTATCCACCCCGCATATTACTTTACTCATAATATGTATTCGTTCATGCGCAGCAAATTTAAATTTACAAAACGCGACAAAAGGATTATAAAAGAACAGAAGATAGAACACAACCCACTTGCACCTGATACAATTGAAGAAATTTTCAGGGCATGTTCAATTATTGAAGAAGAGACGGCAAAAGTCTGGTATCATGTAAATCAGACGGAAGTTCCGTCAATTGATGAATGCAGAAAAAAAGGAAGGTCGCTGCTTATTGGCAGTACTCCTGCTCAGGACCTTGAATTTAAAGGCCGTTTTGAGAAAAGCAGCCGAAAAAATATCATTCGCAACCCATCTAAAGCATGGCAGGCTTATACCGCAATAATACGCTGGTATGCAGCAGGTGAAATTGTAAATTTTATCAATTCTCATAATCCGGATCTACATTCACTCCAGATTCCCCCAAGAACTCATGAGTGGATAAATTGCGGCGGTCAGATAGTAAAAAGACATGATCTTGACAGGTTGCTTCTAAAAATCAAAAATGACAGTTATATCAAAACATGGGATGATATCCATGAACGATTTGATATTCTTTATGAACATTATGAGCAAGACCGCTTTTATCATGCACTGGGGGCACTTGCAGCTATTGACAATATCAGAGAGGAATCATTTACTGCCGCGCATCTTAAATCAGGAATACAGAAATGCATTCCTATTTGCAAAGACATAGCAGACCATACAAGCGTATCAAGACTCAAAGATTATAATGATCATTATCGTACCATGGTATATGAATCCAGAGATGAATTAAATGCAGTATTAGGCGCATTTGATGACGATACGGTAATTTCAGATGTCGGCAAAGCGATGCAGCTGTCAATTGACGAAATTGTTAAACTGGCGGAGAAATTATAAAAAACAGTTTTCCACTTAAGCCATCCTGATGGACTGCTGATCAATTTCCGTAAAACCCTTAATTTATATACTTGCTTTTTTTTCCTATAAATTGTCAGCAATTACAAACTATATTTTGCGGTACAAAACATTTCTGTACCGCAAAATACAGGTACATTTTTAGATCATTTTTAACTTTTCAAAGGCGTAAGCAGTGAAAATTTCTTTTAATAGTCTTATTAGTACAGTCGTAACTGCATTAATACTCCCGATTTCTTTACTTGCATCAGAAAATGCCGGATCAATTGCAGGTGAAATGGTACGTCAGGTCGAGCAGTACAATTTTGCAATTCATATTCTTGCAATGCTTCTGGTCGGCTTTGGCTTCCTTATGGTATTTATAAAGAGATACGGCTATAGTGCAACAACAGGAACCTATCTTGTAGTTGCAACAGGAATTCCGCTCTATGTATTTCTTCGATCAACCGGTATACTTTCTGCAAAACCTATAAGCATTTCCACCATTGAAGCTCTTCTGCTTGCTGAATTCGCATGCGCATCAGCGCTTATTGCAATGGGTGCAATTTTAGGCCGTGTGAAACTTTTTCAATACATAATGTTAGCTCTTATTGTAGTACCAGCCTATATGATAAATGAGTGGCTTGTTTTTGATGGCGGACTTGGAATTACAAAGGGATTTGTTGATTCAGCAGGGTCGATAATCATTCATGCATTCGGAGCATACTGCGGACTTGGTCTTGCATTTGCACTGACTTCACGCAGACAATCAGTTCAGACTGTACCATCCGATGAAACATCGGATCGTTTTTCCATGCTGGGATCAATGGTACTATGGATTTTCTGGCCAAGTTTCTGCAGTGCAGTTGTCGCACATGAACAGATGCCTGTTACTGTAATCAATACAATTCTGTCGCTCTGCGGTGCAACACTTACTACCTATATAGCAAGTGCCATCTTTCGCAAAGGTAAAGTTCTTATCGCTGATATTATTAATGCAGCCCTCGCAGGGGGTGTTGCAATCGGAGCGACATGCAATATTCTCAGTCCGTCAGGTGCATTCGGCGTCGGAGCGATTGCCGGATTATTATCTGTTGCAGGATTTGTCTTTATTCAACCTGCATTGCAGTCAAAGTTTAAAAAGGTTGACACATGCGGCGTTCACAATCTTCATGGAATGCCTGGTATCTTGGGTGGATGCGTCGCGATTCTTGCAGTCCCCGGCATTCTGGTCTCCCAGCTTGCGGGTATTGTATTTACAGTATTATTTGCACTCGCGGCAGGCTATGCTGGCGGATATCTCATCCGTTTGACTGGCAGCTTAAATGAAGCATATGAAGATTCAGAATCATTTGGCGGTATTGATGAGCTTATTGACAATGAAATAGAAATTGTCCCCGAAAGTATCTTACGTTAAAAGCTTTTTTAATTTGTGCACACTCTCATCAAAAGAGAGTGTGCCGGTTAATAAAACAATTATTATCATACAAATAATATCACAGTGAAATGCCCCGTTTTTGCCCCGCACAGCAAATCAGACTTTCTTCCTTGATTTTTATTATTAATCTTTTTAGATTCTCAAGACCTTAATGAAATTATATTCGAAAATCAGTTATATTTATTACTCTTGGACCTCACTATATGAATTGGTTTAAAGCATATAATCAGAAAATTGCGCTCCTGCAGACATAAATATCGTTTAAATAATAAAGGATTAGTGAAATAATGGCACATAAAAATGTTCGCACTCATAAATGTTCACAGGCCGGAAATGATAAAGGGATTTTTGATGGTCAGATTGTTGCGATGAACGAATTCGGTGATGGTGTGATTCATGGTCACAGACGGACCATCAAAGTAGTCCGCACGGTAGTTGGTGATCAGGTTCGTGTGCAGCTGCCGCAAAATGATAAAAGTTATGTTTATGGCGATTTTGTCAAGCTGCTCAAACCATCCGGAAAACGGGTTGATCCAAAGTGCAGGGCTTTCGATGATGGCTGCGGAGGCTGCCAGTGGCTCCATTTTGATTATACCGAACAATTGCACTGGAAAACCCGTATTCTGCGTGATCTGCTCAAACAGCGCTGTTCTTCTCCAATTCGTGTGAATGACATAATCCCGATGAAAGTACCATTTGACTATCGCAATAAAATGTCGCTTCGAAATGTCAATGGTCATTTTGTCAATATGCAGGATTTTGATGATAAAACAGCAGCACCTCTGAATTGCCGGGTTGAAACCGTGCCTAACAGTCAAGCACGGAAAATTCTGATATCACTCGAAAATGTTCCCCATGAGATTCTGCAGGCTCATCTGCGAAGTACCGAGGATGGCAGTATTGGAATGCACCTGTTCGTTTCACGAATAGGTCCGTCTGTTTATGAATTTGCAAAAAGAATATCTTCAGAAATCAAGGGGCTGATTGGTTTAGGCGCACAGATCAATACAAAATACGAGCTGCTGTACGGACAGAATTTTCTTGAATATCGTGATTGCGGATTAATATTCAATATTCCTTTAAATGGTTTTTTCCAGACAAACTATATCCAGGCCCGATGTTTACTTGACATAGTGCTGAGACAATTGAACATTCAAAAAAATGATTCAGTACTCGATCTCTACTGCGGGTGCGGATTCTTTACATTACCAGTTGCCCTGCAGGCAAAAACTGTTCTTGGTATTGAGAATAACGCCTCATCCACGATGACTGCCCATGCCAACGCCAGACTCAACAAGCTTGACAACGTTCACTTCAAGACCGCAGATGCTGCAGTTGTCCTGCGCAGTATGAGAAGCGGAGACTGGCCGGTTGTCCTGCTTGATCCGCCACGAATGGGCTGTGATGAAGCAGTCGTGCAGTCAATTATAGACCTGTCACCGCGCCGTATTGTGTATGTTTCCTGCTCACCATCATCATTGGCACGCGATCTCAAACTGTTCCTGAAGGCATCATACACTGTAAACTATTGTCAACCAATAGATATGTTTCCGCATACTGTCCACATGGAAACTGTGGTTACACTCACCCGCAGTTGAATACTTAATTGAATAAAAAAATCATCAATAACCGTAGAATTTCAGATTAACAATTGTTATTTTTTATTTATCAATCCGGCAGTGTTGTTCTTGTCAATTAATTTTGTAAAAAAAAACTATTTTACCTTTTATCAAAATAGTATATTATTTACATTTGAAATATAACACCATGTATTTTTAACAAAACAGCCCTATTATGATAAGTTTAATCACACAATTTGATTTCCTGATTTTTACATTATTGTTTTTTTCAATAATGATTGCCTTTACTCTCACTTTAAAAAAACTTTATAAAAAAACAAAACCTGGCTGGGTAAATACATCATCATTCCGTACGATTATGGTTTTTTCACACTTGCTGGTAATAACGTTTTTTATCAGTGGCGTAATAGTTACTGACCGTATGAGTAAACTTACAGAAAAGAGAATGAAACATGAATCAGAACTTTCAGTTTCAATACTTCGCGCTGCAATAGAAGGTACATTGAATAAAATTGATGCAGGTGTAATGGTACTCTCCCTTTCCGACCGGATAAACTGGTATCTTTTAAATCCGACTCCGGAAAATTCAGAACATACAAATAGTGTTCTTGACCGATACTGCAATTACTTTAAGTCAAGTGTTGTTTATCTTCTTGACACAAACGGGACAACAGTTGCAACATCAAACCGCGAAAAACCGACAAGCTTTTCTGGTAAAAACTACTCATTCCGACCCTATTTCAAATCTGCTGTCAAGGGGAAAACCGCTTTTTATTTCGCATCGGGAGTTACATCCGGTGTATGGGGTTATTACAGCAGTGCGCCAGTCAGGGATTCAACAGGTAAGATAATTGGTGTTGCAGTTATTAAAGATGAATTAAAAGAATTTGATTCAATTTTCAAATCTTCACCTGCAACATTTCTGATTGACAGCCGTAACACAATCTTTCTCTCAAGCACATCCAATAATCAATTTAAAAAGTTATCAATACAGAATGATATTTCAAAGAGGCAGATATTCAATAACCTTAAAAACACCATAGATTCAAAAAAACTGACAGCAGGATTCGAAAACAAACTTGACAAATGTATTATTGATTCAAACAATTCCATATTTACCAGAATGCCTATATACCTTGATGGCTGGTCTCTTTTAAGTATTACTCCCCGGACTGAAATATTGCGTTACCGTCTTCTTTGCATGGGATGTACAATAGCACTTATTTTATCTGTTCTTATTACAATAACCCTTATTGCCCTATATCGGGTAAATGAATGGGTTGACAGCATCTTTGTCTCAGAAAAACGCTTCCAGATAATGTTTGAAAATGCACCTGATGCCATCATCATATGTGATGCGATCTCCGGAAGAATAGTCGGAAGCAATCATCTTGCAAAACAATGGATGGAAAAGTCTTCATGTCATACCCCGGTCACATTAAACCAGTTTATTGTACGTAAAGAATCTGACACGTCTGTTCAGGAGCATAATGCGCTTTCAGGACAATTTACTGATGGAATATACATTCTTCAGACAGATCAGGATGCATATCATCTGTCAGTATCAAGTACCCAGATAATGTATAAGGGTTTAATGTGCAAGCTTTCATTTTTACGTGATATTACCGGAATAATCAGAGTAAAGAAAGCACTTGAGGAGAGTGAAAAGAAATATCGTGAACTGACGGAGTTTCTACCGGAAGCGGTCTTTGAAACAGATGAAAACGGCAGGTTTACATTTACAAACAAGCGCGGATATGAAATCTTTGGATATCCATTTGATACCGACACTCTTTCAGTAAGTATTTTTGATCTGATCTGCAAAGAAGACCATGCCAGGGTACTGGCTACAATCAATGACATTTCTAACCCCAACAGCCATACTCCAATGGAATATAATGCAGTTAATCTATCAGGCAGAACATTTCCCATACAAGTTTACAGCACGCGCATGACCCGCAATGGTAAAGAATCAGGAATTTGCGGTATAGCTATTGACTTAACAGAAAAAAAATTAATTGAAGAGGAATTATTTCGAAAAGACAAGCTTGAAGCATTAGGCATTATGGCTGGTGGTATTGCACATGATTTCAACAATTTACTGACAGCAGTCTGGGCAGGTGTTTCGCTTCTGAAAATAAGATCCGACAAAAATTCTGAAAATCTTTCAGTAATCGCAGATATCGAGAATGCAATCAGACGTGGAAAAGATCTTACAAATCAATTATTAACCTATTCAAAAGGTGGTGCTCCCATAAAGAGCGTTGTATCGCTGGTTGACCTTGCCCGTGAAACAGCATCATTCTGCATGACAGGAAAGCATGTAAAGTGTGTTATTACATCAATTGACAATATATTAAACGCAGAGATTGACAGTGCGCAAATAAGTCAGGTGATTCAGAATCTGCTCATAAATGCAACCGAAGCAATGCCTCTTGGTGGTGAAATAAAATTAAACCTTACAAACAGGGTAATTGATTCAACTGATTATCCGCAGTTGAAACCAGGTAATTACATTGAGCTCACTATTTCCGATTCAGGCCATGGAATTAAAAAAGAGATATTTCCGAAGATATTTGATCCATTTTTTACAACAAAGCAATCAGGTTCAGGATTGGGGCTTGCCACAGCATTTTCAATTGTAAAAAGACACAATGGTTTCATCTATGCAGAGTCCATCCCGGAAAAAGGTACTGATTTTCATATATTCCTTCCTGCAACTGCCAATACTATTTCTTTACATACATTAAATACTGACAAATCATATTCCGGATCCGGTTCTATTTTACTGATGGATGATGAGGTTGTAATAAGAACTGTCGCAGAAAAATTACTATCACATATGGGTTATTCTGTCATAACAGCATCAAACGGTCATGAAGCAATCGATATATATAAAAAAGCACTTACAGATGGTAATAAAATTAAACTCGTAATTTTAGATCTTACTATACCGGGAGGCATGGGCGGCAAAGAAACAATAAATCAACTATTAGAAATAGACAGTAGTGTAAGAGCCCTTGTTTCAAGTGGCTATTCAAATGATCCGATCATGGCAAATTATGTTGAATATGGTTTTAAAGGAGTGATTTCAAAACCATATAATGTAAGCGAATTAAATAATGCCATCAAGTCTATTATATAGTAATAAAGTTATTATCTGTATTTCACAAATAATTCCTTATTAAAATTTTATTCATCAACAATCACTCGTAAATATTATCCTTTAATATGCTACAAAAATTATATTAGCAATTAATTTAATGTTTAATTTTTAGAAATTCGTTTCAGCAAACAGCAAAGACGCACAACACTTATAAACTTAGGACTTATGAAACTGATTGATCTTTATATCGAAAAAATGCAAAAGGAGAAACTTTCACCTTCAGTAATAAATACCTTTATCCACTATTTTGAAAAAATCGAAGCAGGAGATACAGGACTTATTTCTGAATCAGAAATTGAGCCGGTGAATTCTGAAGATATTGACGATCTGTCTGGAATATCTGCAAATGAAAATACCGGTATAAGACAATTACTTTCAAAAGTTGCATGTGTCAAGTTAAATGGCGGATTAGGAACAACCATGGGTCTTCAGGGACCCAAATCCATGATTTCAGTAAAAGACGACCTTAACTTTCTTGATATAACCTGCAGACAACTAATCGCTTTCAATAAAAAATATCAGGTAAAAATCCCACTCATTCTCATGAACAGTTTCAGAACTGAAAGTGAATCACTTGCTGCTCTCGAAAAATATCCTGAAATCAATTCAGATATACCAAATTCATTTATTCAGAATAAATACCCCAAGGTGCTTGTATCATCTCTTGAACCTGCAGTTGTGTCAAATGATCCGGCTCTTGAGTGGAATCCTCCGGGACATGGAGATATATACATAGCGTTTCAAACTTCCGGAATTCTTGAACAGCTTCTCTTAAAAGGATATCGCTACGCATTTGTTTCGAATATTGACAACCTTGGAGCAACACTCGCTCCTGAAATTCTCGGTTATATTGAAAAAAAGAACATCCAGTTTCTGATGGAAGTAACTGACAGAACATTTATGGATCGAAAAGGCGGACATATTGCACGACTCAAAAATGGCCGTCTTATTCTTCGTGAAGCAGCACAATGCCCTCTGGAAGCAGTTGAATCATTCAGAGATATTTTAAAATACTGTTATTTCAATACAAACAACCTCTGGATCGATCTTGTTGCATTGAAATCCATACTTGACAAATCAAATGGTTTTCTGAACCTGCCCATGATTAAAAACCGCAAAAAACTTGATACACTTGACAAACAATCTCCGGATGTATATCAGATTGAAAGTGCAATGGGGGCAGCAATTTCAGTATTTGACAATGCAACTGCACTTAGAGTCCCAAGAAGCAGATTTGCTCCTGTTAAAAGCTGCGAAGATCTTCTGTTACTCTGGTCGGATGCTTTTATTATGGATGAAAACTATAACATTACAGCAAATCCGGCACGAAAATATCAGAATATTGACATCCAACTTGACAATGAATATTTTCTTTCAATTAGTCAATTGAAAGAACATTTCCCATTTGGAGCACCATCACTGCTTGATTGTAAGGCTCTATCACTGAAGGGAAATATTTGTTTCGGCAGTTCAGTATCAATTCATAATAGTGTTAAACTGACAAATTTTAAGAAAACACCGGTTCACATAAAGGACAACGAATCTATTGAACAAAATCTTGAATATCAGTAAAACTAATATCAATTTAGATTTTTATTATTCAATAATTGTATTCTAAAAACAAACCTGATACCGTTAATTTATTACAAAATTTAAATAACAATCTGAAAATTCCGGATATTAAATTATCCTTTTTAACAAAAGAAATAGAATGACTGTACATCTTAACCAATTTTTATCTGATGCATATGAAAGCAGGCATATTTCATCATTTCCGAGGAAATCAATCCGCGACATCTCTATTCAGATTGATGATCAGGATGATTCAGATCATCTTGAGGAATTCTGCAATTTATTCTGTACTGTGTTGAAAAGAAATTTATTTATGATAGAGCTTATCGGTAATTTTCCAATAACACCCGATATATCAGATCTTGCAGAGATATACTCCGGATCATATGATCCAGTACATAAAAGATTACTTATTGTTCTTAATACCGAGCAGATTGATGTTCTGACTGATCTTGCTGATAAAATTCGAAAAACATCCTTTGTAAACATCGCAGAAAATCCGGAATGGCTTAAAGTATCCGCGCGTACAATCAGTTCTCTATATAGATTTGTAAGAATCATTAAAGAATATAATAATTTGAACCAAAAATCTTTTTTTAGCAGATTTACAACTCTTCAGACAGTTTTTCACTCAATAGCTACATTTTGATTCATCATAAAAGTCGCAGTTAACAATTAAAAATTATATTTAATGTAAACAAGTCA